>Ga0182736_1000275_pt1 | contig 92234 bp, 86 predicted proteins | sample eDN5th30CKraftBY_FD_128882 | JGI IMG/M metagenome (GOLD analysis project Ga0182736, IMG submission 128882) | Enriched backyard soil microbial communities from Emeryville, California, USA - eDNA 5th pass 30_C Kraft BY (version 2) (version 2) | ecosystem: Environmental > Terrestrial > Soil >... | reverse complement strand
GACTGTCCCCGCGCGAGTTCACGCCCGCCCCGCCAACCGCGCCAACTCCGGGAAGTCCCGCGCAGCGGGACCGGCTTCGCTGCGCCCCACCGCGGGCCGCCCCACCCCACCGGTCAAGGACGGTTCAGGAACCCGATCCCAGACATTCATGAATGTCGATTCAACCTAGTGGTGCCGCCAGTACCCGTGGATGTCCTCGGCCACCGGCATCGCCGCCAAGAGGCCCAGCAGCACCGCCAGGGGCACGGTCGACACGAAGCCGAAATAGGCGAACGACAGCGCCCCGCCCACGCCGCCCGCGAAGAAAAGGCCAACCAGCATCGCCAGCACGCGCAGCTTGGCGCGGTCGGCCTTCACGAAATGCCCCGGGTCGGCGTCGCGCGAGACGTTCCAGTAGAACAGCTTGCCCAGCTCGATGCCGATGTCGGTCACCATGCCGGTGACGTGGGTGGTGCGGATCTCGGCGCGCGAGATCTTGGTGATGATGGCGTTCTGCAGGCCCATGATGAAGCACAGCAGCATGACGGTGGCCGGCACCGCCAGCCAGCGGAACTGTTCGATGTTGCCGCCCAGCAGGCCGAAGCACAGCAGCAGTCCCGCTTCCAGCAGCAACGGCAGCGCGTACTCGCTGGCCAGCCGCGAGCGGCGGCCGAAATTGATCAGGACCGCCGACGTCGCCGCGCCCAGCACGAAGAACAGCAGCGCGGCCAGCCCCTGCAGGAAAAAGGCGATGCCCCCCAGGGCCAGGTGATCGGCCATGGACGACAGGATGCCGGACATGTGGGAGGTGTATTGCTGGACCGCCAGGAAGCCGCCCGCGTTCACCGCGCCGGCGACGAGGGCCAGCAGATAGGCGAGATGGCGGTTGGCCTGGGGCGTGCGCTCGACGGCGGTCAGTCTGCGTAGGTAGAACAGGGGCATGGCGCGGGCATTCCGGGAACGGCGGCGGCGCATGGGCCACCAGAGGCCGCGCCGGACGACCCGCCAAGCATAGACGTTTTCCCGCCCCCTGCGGGAGGGGCCGGCCTCAGTCGGCCTTGCCCTTGCCGCCCTTCTTCGGCGCCTCGGCGCGCGGGGCGGCCCCGAGCAACAGATCCGCGCCGCTCATGCGCTCCAGCCAGGACAGGGTGTCGGCATACGACAGGTAATGCCGCAGATACCCCGGCGCCAGATCGTGCATCAGCATCAGCGATTGATGGACGAGATGCAGCGAGTTCAGCGGCCCCGCGTTCTCGGGCACGTTCTCCAGCGCCTGCCGCAGTTCCCTGCCCACGCGCAGCTCGGCCCACAGGCCGCGGAAGTAATCCAGCACCGCCATGTCGCCGGCGCCGTCCTGGAGCGCGGCGCCGTTCGCGGACAGGAGCTCGACCAGCGTGGTCAGGCCATCGGCCGGCTCGGACGGGGCCACGGGTCCGGCCGAGCCGGCCGCCTGCGCCACGTCGCGGGCATAGCCGGCCAGCGCGTCGGCCAGCTTCGCGTCCAGGATGCGGCGCGCCTCGCCCTCGTGCCCCGGCACCCGCCGCGCCAATGCCTCGATGAAATGAAAGCGCAGCGGATCGACGCGCTCCGCCCCCTGCCCGCGCCAGGCGTCGAGCAGCGCCGCCGCGTCGGTCACGGCGTCCCTATTCACGGCGCTGGGAAGACCGCGGCATGGGCGCGATCTCCACGCGCCGGTTGCGCGAGCGGCCCGCGTCATCGGCGTTGGACGCCACCGGCTGCTCCGCGCCGAAGGCGGCGGCGAATACGGAAGACGACGGGATTCCCTCGTCGATCAGGGCACGCGTCACGGTCAGCGCCCGCTGCGCCGACAGTTCCCAGTTATCGGCGAAACGACGGTTGTCTTCGCGTATCGGCCGGTCGTCGGTGAATCCGCTCACCATGATGATTTCGTCGCGCGCCTGGAGGTAGGCGCCCAGCGGCCCCACCAGGCTCCTGAGCAATTGCCGGCCTTCCGGCTGCAGGGCGTCGGAATTCAACGCGAATAGCACATTGCCGCTGATGCCGATGCGGCCGTCGACCAGCGTCACCCGTCCGGCGGCCAGCGGTCCGGCCAGCGCCTGCTCCAGGGCCTGCCGCCGCTGCACCTCGCCCTGCCGCCGCTGCACTTCTTCCTCGAGCCGGGTCGAAAGCTCCAGTTGCGTGCCGATCACGCCCACCAGGAGCAGCACGAAGGCCCCCAGCATGACCGCCATCAGGTCGCCGAACACCGCCCAGACGGGCGATGCCGGTTCGACGCTGGATTCGATATCCTCGGCCATCAGGACGCCTCGCCCGCCGGCGCCCGTTGCGCGTCGAGCTGCCGCAGTTCCTCGACGATCTGTTTCTGCGACATCATGCTCAGGTCGATCACGTCCTTGGCCTGGGCCACATAATAGGCAAGCTGCTCGTCGCTACGCGCGATGGCCTTGTCCAGCGCGCCCTCGATACCGCGCAGTTGCTCCATCAGCTTGTCGCTGGACTCGCCGAACAGCTTGACCGCCTGGCCCAGCGCCTCGCCCAGGCTGGCCACCTCGACGGCGCCGCCCGCGACCTGCGCCGCCACCGACTCCAGCCTGCAGGTCTCGGTGCCGACCTGCTCGGTGAAACGCGTGCCCACCCGGTCCAGCATATCGGCCGAGGCCGCCACCAGCGCATCGACCGCCTCGCGCTGTTCGGTGCTGGCGTGGTTCACGGTATCCAGCAGGCTGCCCACGGTTTGCAGCAACCGCTCGCGCTCCTCCAGCATCGCGTTGTCGCGCGTCATGCCGTCCGACAATTGCTGCCGCAGCTCGCCGATGATCCGGGCGGCCGCCAACGGGGCCTCCGAGGCTGCCTGCACCAGCCGCTCGATCTCGGCAATGGTGGCGCGGGCGTGGGCCTCGGACTCGGCCGCGATATCGCCCGCCGTCCGCGCCAACGTCTCGCAGATTTCCTGTTGCCGGCCCGCGATCTGCGTGCCGGCTTCGCGCCATTCCTGGCTCAGCGATCCGGCCAGGGTTTCCAGGGCGCCCGTCCAGGCCGCCTGCCGCGCCTCGTCCCGCGAGGCCAGCTCGGACCTCAGCTCGCCATGTGCCTGCCCCACCGTGTGCAGCAGCGAGGCCGCATGGCGCTCGAAGGTGGCCGCGGCCTCGGCCAGCGCCTGGCGCGTGTCGCCGGACATCTGCTCGCTGACCTGCCCCTGGCGCGCGAGCGCCTCGTTCCAGGCGCCCGACACATTCTGGACGCTGGCCTCCAACTGGCCGGCCACGCGCTCCACCAGGCTGGCCGACCCTTGCTCGAAGGTTTCCGCGAAGCGCTCGAAGGACGTCCGCATGTCGCCGGCCAGGGCCTCGCCCGCGCGGCGGTGCTCGTCCAGCGCCGAACGCCAGGCGCCGGACACCGTCCCGGCCGTAGCATCGAGGCGGGCGGCGATCCCGTCCACCAGTCCTGCCGTACGCTGCTCAAACGCGCCCGCCAACTGGTCGAACGACGCGCGGACATCGCCGGCCAGCGCCTCGCTGGTACGCTGGTGGCCGGCCAGCGCCGCGTTCCAGGCCTCCGACACCTGCCCTGCCACGTTCTCCAGCCGCGCGGCCACGGTTTCCACCATCTCGGTCGACCGCTGGGCGAAAGCCTGCGCGACGCCATCGAAGGTAGCGCGCAGTTCTCCCGACAAGGTGGCGCTGGTCTGCTGGTGCGCCGCCAGCGCCGTCCCCCAGGTCGCCGACACCTTGTCCACCGACGCCTCCAGGCGGGCGGACACGCCGTCGACCAGGCTGGCCGAGCGCTGCTCGAACGTCCGGGCAAACCCGTCCAGCACCGCGCGCAGGTCGCCGGCCAGCGCTTCGCTGGTCCGCCGGTGCTCGCCCAGCGCGTTATTCCAGGTATCGGCCACCGTGGCGGTGCTGGTCTCGAAGCGGCTGGACAACATGTCCAACTGCCGCTGAACCGCCTGCGTAACCGTCCCGTGCAGCGTGGCCGTCTCGCGCGCCAGGCCCGCCATCGCCGTCTCGACCGCCTGCTGGATGGTGGCGCCCGCCACCCGCGCGCTGTCGGCCAGGCTTTCCTTCAGGCTCTGCTCCACCGACCCGGCCAGGCGCCGGTACTCGGACTCGACGCGGCCATGGAAGCTTTCCTGCCCGGCCGCCAGGCGCTCGCCCAGGGCCTCGTTGTGCCTGGCCACGGACTCGGCCAGGGCCTGCAACCGGTCGACCAGCGCCGGCATCAGATCCGCCTGCCGCTGCAACAGCTTGAACGATTCCTCGCGCTGGTGAGCCAGCGAATAAGGACGCAGCACCGTCCCGATGCGCGTATCCAGCGCCTGCGCCGCCTGCAGGCGCTCGCGCCGGCACAGCGAGGCCAACAGTCCCAGCATCGCCGACGCCGCCACACCCGCCACCGAGGTGCCGAACGCGAAGCCCAGCCCCTTGACCGGCGCCGCCAGCGACGCGCGGATCGCCTGCAGATCGGTCGCGCTTTCCAGCGCCACGCCCGTGCCCCGCAGCGTCGCCACCATGCCCAGGAACGTGCCCAGCATGCCCAGCAGCACCAGCAGGCCGGCCAGGTAAGGCGTCAGCGCGGGCCCCGGCAGCCCCACCCTTTCGCCCTCGACGCGCAGCCTCACCGCGTTGCGCAGCGAGGGATGCACCTGCTCCAGCCACGTCCCCAGGCTGGACGGCGCGGACGACAGGTCCGCCACGGCCCGCGCCAGCGACGACGTCGCCTCGTGGAAGCGCCGCAGTTCCAGCCCGCCCAGCACGTAGAACGCGGCGATCAGCAGGATCACCGCCAGCGCCAGCAGATTCGAGCCGACATAGCCCACGCCCACCCAGCCCACCACGGCCAGACCCACGAAGAAAACCACGAAAGGAAGATATCTGCTCATCTAGGATGGATCAGCTTGCGCGAAGGGCCGCCAGCAGCCCCTCGACCGGTTGAAATCGGAAATCCAGTTCGGCCAGCAGGACACCCCGCATGTCCGCGCGGAAAGCATCCAGCCAGGGGCCGGGATCGTTGCCGGCCGGCTCGCCGGCCGCTTGTTGCTTCTGGACGGAAGCCTGGCCGGCCTTGCGCAGACGCAGGAAATGACCTTCCAGCAGGCCGGGCACCGAGGCCAGCAGATTGCGCTCCTGCGTGCCCAGCACCCGCTCCATGACCGCGTCCACCGCGGCCAGCCGCGCCATGTCGGGCGACCCGGCGGCCAGCATCGCGCGCAAGCGGCCGCGCAGGGCCGCGATGCCGGTCTCCATCTGCTGCTGCTTGGCCAGGCAGCGCTGGCGGTAGCGGGAAAAATCGGTGTCGTCGTCCGGATCGACCAGCAGCGCGGGATCACGGCGATGGCGGCTGCGCACCGGGCGCAGCACCCTGTCCTGCTCGATGGACAGCGCCAGTTCGTCGCGCACCCGCGCGCAATCCTCCCGCGCGGCCGAATCGCAGGCAGGCGTGCTGGCGGGCGCCGCTTTGGCATTGCCGCTCAGCACCGCGGACAGCGCGATGGCATCGGTCCAGCCGAGCCACAGGCTCAGCCGGTCGGCTAGCGGCTGCCGGGGGGTGGGAACGTGGGCGTGCGCCAGGCGGGCCAGCAGGCGGACGAAAGCCGGGCCGCTTGCGCCTGTGCGCCCGGAGATGTGCGCCATGGGACCGGACGGGCAAAACCCGGGAGTTTACACGCCCGGCCGGGTGGGGCCGAAGCCCTGGCGGGAACGGTTGACACCGTCCCCGCCGGATTTAGTAATGAATGGTAAGAATGACGTCATCCAAATAGTTGTCGGGCGTCGGCTTGCTTCCTGCGAGGATCTTGCCGTAGATCGGCACCGTCTGCACCGCGCCGGTGCCCTGGCCGTTGGGCGGGCCTCCGGAGCCGGGCGGCGTGGACATGCCTATCGTCCGCGCCGGATCCGAGAACAGGTCGTAGCCCAGGTACTCCGGTGTCGCCAGGGTCTGGCTGACCATGCGGCGGGTGCTCCCCGGATTGCCGCCACTGTCGGCCGTCAGTGCCCAGGACGTCCCCGACGAACAGCGAAAGCTGATGGACCCGGGGGTCGTTTCGTTCTGCGCGGTCTGCGCGGTACCTTCGATATCACCGAAGGCGAGCCCGCTCACGCTGTCGATCGCGCAGCTTTTCACGACCCTGGCCGTGATGTACATGGTAGCCGTGGCGGACAGGGACTGGGCCGATGCTGGCTGGGCCGCGAGGCATGCCAGCATGCCGGCCGCCGCGAGTGAAATGCGAGTGTGCATGGTCACGCTTTCCTTGGTGAGTTGATCGCCGGTTCGTCCGGACAGGTTCAATAAGCGATGCTGAGATAAATGGAATCCCGATACGAATCGGGCGACGGAAAGACGGGCTGGACGGGAATCCTTCCGTACAGGGATACGCTCTGGGCCAGGCCGTTCCCGGTGCCGCTGGCGGTTGCCGCCCCCGGGTCCGTCGGCGCGGCGGGGAAAGGCACCAGCCGGCTCGAATCGGCGTACAGGGCATACGGCAGGTATTCGGTCGTTCCCAACGTCTGGCTGCCCATGCGGCGCACACCGCCGTCGGCATTCCCCCCCAGGTCGGCGGTCACCCCCCAGGCCGTGCCCTTGGAGCAATGAAAACTCAGCGTGACCGTGCCGTCCTGGGGCGTCGCCGCAATGCCCGAGAACACGGGAAACGCCAGGGCCGGGCCGGTGGTTTCTATCGCGCAGCCCTTGACGATGGTGGCGGACACGGCCATGGGCACGCCGACGACGTCGGACATGGCCGGCTGGGCCGCCGCGCAGGCCAGCAGCCCCGCGGCAATGAGATGGATACGCATGCTTGCGATTTCCTTGATAAAAAACGGGATGGACACGATGAGGGCTCCTTACTGGCGCTTGCTGCTAGTAGCTGACGGTGACGATGACGCTGTCCTGGTAGTCCCCCGGCGCGGGCAGCACCGTGCCGGCCGGGATGCGGCCGTAGACCGGCAGCGTCTGCACGGCCCCCGTACCGGAATCGCTCACGCCACTGCCCACGGCCTGGTTCCACACCTGGGTCCGATTGGCATCCCTGTAGAGCTGGTAGGGCAGGCGCTGGTCGCCGCTGGCCATCTGCCGGCTCCCGCTGCCCGCGCCCGCGCGATTCAGCCCGTCGCCCAGGTAGACCGTATAGGGCGTGGCAGCGGAACACAGCACCCCGACGCTGCCCTGCGCATCGACATTCGACGCCGTCGTAGGCATCGCGGGCAGGTCGCCGAAACCCACCGTGCCGGTGGAGGCGATGCTGCAGGAGCCGGGAATCACGAAGCGGGCCGTGGACCAGACCGACATCTGGAAACCCGGGTCGAAAAACTCCCCCATGCACATGGGCCAGCCGTTATCCAGGTCCGCATACTCCACCAGCATCGTCAGGATCATGTCGTAGCTTCCCGGCGATCGCGAGACCGCCTGGTTGGCCGCGGCGGTGACCGTGACGCGGCCGTTCACGACGATGTTGCCGCCCGATGCCACGCCGGCGGGATACGGCCCGGCCATCACGGCAGGCGACAAACCCGTGTTGGCCGGGCTGGTCAGCCGCACGGATACCGGCATCGATTCGCCGGACCCCGATCGCGTGGCTTGCGACACGAACCAAGAGGTGACACACAGATGCACGGGCTGACCCGGTGGTATCCCATAGATGCTGGGGCAAGTGACCGAGAAATCGATATCGAGCAACGCGGGGCTGCTCAAGGTCGCCGCCGTATAGGTATAGGTCGAGATCGGCGCGGCGCCGCCGGTGCAAGCTTGCGCCGCGGCTTCCCCGGCCGGCGCCAGCCAGACCGCCAGCGCGGCCATCCATCCAAACAGATATCGCATCACAGGCATGGGACCGGCCCCAGTTGCGGCTGCGCGGGCCCGGCCCGATCGTAGGCGAAGCGCGCGGTGCAACGGCCCGCCTTGCCCAGGTCCACCGTCAGCACATTACGCTCGCTCAATCCGCGCACGTAGACCTGGCCGTCGTAGCCAACCACCGTCTCGTCCCCGCCCTCCAACCGGACCGGGCTGCCCACGGGGGGCGCCTGGCCGGCCCGGTCGCGCAGCGTCACCACCGCCGCCTGCACGCGGCGCGCGCCGAAGTCCAGCACCGCACCATGCCGGTAGGCCGCCATGGCCACCAGTTCGGTGCGGGCCGCCTCCCAGCCGTCGGGCAGCGTGGCGGCGTCGATGAAGACCTGCTGCGCCGAGTACGGCCGGATATCGGGCAGCAGCATCGTGCCCCGTTCGTCGGTACGGCCCATGGCCACGCCTCCCTGCCGGATCTCCACGCCCGGTCCGGCCTGGGTCACGACGGCGAAGGCCTGGCCGATGCGGTTGGCCGCATACAAGCCGCCCGCCGCGGCCACCAGCGCGCCGTCGGCCTGCACGCTGCCCCGGCCGCGGCCGTAGGCCTCGTCGGCCTGCACCCGCAACAGCGCGGCCGGCGCGCGATAGCTTGCATAGGCCGACCGTATCGCATCGCCCCCTTCATACTGCTGATTGGACAGTCCCCACCCCACGTCGCCCTGCCGCATGCCCGTCTGCGACACGGCCTGCACGCCCACGCTGTCGCGGCCGCCGTCGCGCCGGGCGCTGGCGGTCACGCTGGCCTGGCCGTCCAGCAGGAAGGTCAGCCCGACGTAGATGCCGGTCGCGCCGCGCCCGTCCATGTCCTTGAAGGCGCTGGCCTGCAGGTTCGCGCTGGGGGACAGGGGCCGCGAGACTGTCACGCTCATGGTCCGGTAGCGGCTCTGCCGGGTGCGCATGCCGCTGTAGTTCAGGTTGATCGAGGTGCTTGGCAGCCACTGCGGCATAAACGTGAAGCCCAGCCGCTCGAGCCGGCTGGCCACCGCGCTCGCGTCCCCCCACTCGGCCACCGTGCCCTGCCGCGCGGCCTCGCGCTGGCGCTGGCGCAGCAGCGAAACGCGCGCGACGTCGGCATAGTCCGGCGACTGGCGGCGCGTGCTGGCATAGATCCGCACGCCGGCCACGCGGCCCTCCAGCGTCAGGGCCCCTTGCGCGCCGGTGCGGCCGCGGTACTGGCTGCCGGCCAGCGAGGCCGTCAGCGCGCCATGGCCGCCCAGGCCCCGCACCATGCCCGCGCCGGCATTGGCCAAGCCATCGGTGGAGGCCTCGGCGTGTCCTTCCAGCGTCAGGGCGTCGCTCCAGCCGTGGCGCCAGGACCCGGTCGCGAACACGGCGTCGTCGTAGTCGTCGGACCGCGCGCCGTAGTTCCAGCGCGGCACGCCCACGTCCAGCGAATACTGGCTCAGCCCGGCGCGCAACTGGCCCGGCACGTAGTAATAGGCGCGCGTGGTCTCCACCTGGCGCCCGAGCGCATCGGTGGTCACCAGCCGCACGTCGCCGTTGGCGATATAGGGCAGCGAGCGGATATCGAACGGCCCGGCCGGCACCTCGCCCGAATAGACGCGTTGCTGGTTCACGTACAGGTCCAGCGATGACGGCAGCGCCGCCGCCCCCGAGAACCGCGGCAGCGGCGTGGTCACGATGTCGGTGCGCTGCTCGAAGGCGCTGGCGATCTGCACCCCGGCCAGGCGCACGCTGTTGCTCCACGCCAGCGCATTGCTGACGAAGTCGCCGGCCGTGTAGGAACGTATGGCCTTGGCATCGATGATCCGCCAGGCCGTATCCAGCCGCACCTGGCGCGCCGAGCCGTCGCCGCGCACCCCGTCGCTGTTGTAGAGCATGCCGCTGGAAAGCACGCCCACCCGCGTCATGCCCGCCAGTTCGACGTTGGCGGCCCGATGCGTGCGCCCGTCCTGCAGGCTGCCGTACAGGCTGTAGTTCAGGACCACGCCCGGCGTATGGCTGACGCGGTCCAGGTCGACGCGGGTTTCCTGCCCCTGCAAGCCCAGCACGTGGGTTGCCAGCATGTCCGGCTCCGCCTGCAACAGCAGCCGCTGCCCCGCCTCGTCGTAGCGCGCAGCCACGCCCGGCAGGGTCGCCAGCGGCACCAGGGCGCCATCGGTCACGCCATCGAGCCGGATCCGCACACTGCGCAGCTCCGCCGCGCGGGCGCTCATGCGCCCCGCCGCATCGCGCGATACGGTCAGCAGATGCCCTGTGGCCGCGCCGTTCACGACCGCCTCCAGCAGCAGCAACGTCTCGCCTCGCGGCGCGGCCCAGGCCACCTTGGGCGGCTCGCCCGGATCCGCGCCCCAGGCTGCCTGCTGCGCGGCCACCGGCACCGCCACCGCCATCACCCGCATCGCCACCGCCATCCGCCCCTGCACCGCCCTATCGTGCATCGACATGCACGATGGCCTCGATGGGAGTACCGTCGTCGGCCGCGCTCAACGTGACGGCACCACCGATCAGTTGCTCGCCCAGCGCCCGCGCCTTCGCCGCGTCGAGCTTGAAATGAAAGCGCCGCGAGGCTCCCGGCAGCACGTAGCCGTTCAACCCCAAGCCGAGTGTGAGCGGATCGCCCTGCCCGGGCCGCGCGGTCAGCCCCGCGATCTTCACGTGGCGGGTACCGCTGTTGGCCACTTCGGCATACAGCCCGTCCTCGCCTACCCAGGCCCGCCATGCCAGAACCGGCGCGAGCTTGCCGCCCGCCACGAACACCGGCATCGACGTGCGCAGCAGGATGGAGACACCTGTCTGCGCCGCCGATTCGCGCCGGGCGGGCGGGAGTTCATCCACGAACAGCCGGTAGCTGCGCTCGCCGGTTACGGGCGCCTCATCCAGCCGCGCTACCCGCACGGTGTAGGACGAACCGGGCGCCACCGTGGCCGCGGGCGGGCTGACCAGCATGTCGATCGCCGGCTCCAGCACGTCCTGGCCATCCACCTGCGTCCAGCGGAACACGCGCAGTTGCAGATTGACCGGCTCCGCGCCGCGATTGGCGATCGTCATCGACGCCGCGCGCTGCGACGACGGCAACTCGATGCCTATGGGGGAAATGGTCAGCGAGGCCGCCTGGAGCGGCGACGCGAACAGGCTCGCGGCCAGCGCCCAGGGCCGGATACGACGCTGGGAAAGGGTGTGAATGCAATCGGAAAACAGGGACATGACTCGCGACAGGTGATCGCAAACCGGCGATATTTCGCTCGGCCAGATATTCGAAGCCGAGAGGATAAATGTCGTTACATGTCCTGTGGCTGAGCGAATCTGAGCTTGTCCGCGACGGGACCGGATCAGTCGATGATCGCAATCCGCTGGTAGACGCGGAACCCCTGGCTACGCACCGTCGATACCGGCAACTGCAATCCGCACGCTTGTTCGACCTTGCGCCGCAGGCGGCGCATCTGCGTGTCCAGGCGGCGCTGGTCGTAGTCCAGGAAATCCTCGCCCAAGGCCTGGACGATAGCCTTGCGCGTCACGCACTCATCGTCGTTCCCCCTGGCCAGCGCATGCAGCACCGTATAGTCCTGCGCCGACAGCGGAATCGGCCCGAATCCCGGCGGCGTCAGCGTCGGCGGCGCGGCTGACAATTGCCAGACCGCCTCGGCTTCCAGCCGCTCGTCCGGCAGCACGTCGTCGCGGGTCGAGATGTCCCGCGCCACCGCCACCCGCTGCCCCTTGGACTCCGACAGCCGGGCCGACCACATGATGCGCGCGACGCTGCCGTCCTTGCGGACATAGCGGTTCTCGAAATGACGCTGGAGATAGCCCGCCTCGATCCGTTCGACCGCCTGCAAGGTGCGCGCGCGGTCCTCGGGATGGACGAACTCGATCATGGGCCGGCCCAGCATTTCTTCAGGCATATAACCGAAAATGCTTTCGCAGGCCCCGGTGATGGACAGGAACCGGCCTTCGCTATCGACGACGCAGATCGCGTCCAGCAGCAGGTCCAGCAGGTCGTTGGGCGGCAATGTCGCCATCCGGGTCTTCACAGAATGGGAATACGCTCCCGCCGCGGGTGCGCAAGCGCGCGATTTTACCGCAGTGCGGCAAACGGACTGCCCCCCCGCCCGGCGGCCTGGGCGCTAACCCAGGTATTTCTGCCGGATCGACCCCACGTGCGCTTCCATCGTGTGCACCGCGCCGTCGCGGTCGCCGCGCCGGATACAGTCCAGCAGATCCTCCAGTTCCGCCACGTTCGCGCGCTCGCCCGCGTCCACCTTGGGCCGGAACCACAGCAGCATGGAGCGATCGAGCAACAGCGCCGCGAAATCCGACAACGTCCGATTGTCCGCCGTGTCGTACAACAGATGATGAAAGCGCCGGTCGACCTCCATGCCGCCGGCATGGTCCTTCTGCCGGTACCGCTCCCAGCCGGCCTCCACCAGCTCCTGCAATTGCTGCACGACCTCGGGGCGCATGCGGTCGACCGCCAGCCCCGCCAGGAAAGGCTCGATCAATTGCCGCGCCGCGATCAACTCCAGGAAGCCGTCCAGGGTCTCGGCCTTGACCAGCAGCCCCTTGCGCGGAAGGATCTCCACCAGCCCCTCGCGAGCCAGCCGGTGCGTGGCCAGGTGGATGGGACTGCGCCCCAGCCCGAGCCGCTGGCACAATTGCGCCACATTGATGTGTTCCCCCGGCCGCAGCTCGTGCGACAGGATCATCCTCTTGACCGCCACATAGGCCTGCTCGCCCAGCGAAGGCGAGCCGCTGGCATGTTCGTCGCCGTCGCGTGCGGCGGCAGGTCGCGAGGTCTTCGAGGATCTAGGCATGCGGCATGATGAAACGTGGCGGGAGCGCCCGCGATTGTAGCCTCGCGGGCGCCCTGCCCTGGCTCACTCCGGCTTGAGTCCCGCCTTCTCCACCGCGACGCGGTACTGGTCCGACTGCTGCTGCAGGAAACGCCCGAACTCGGCCGGGGTCGAGGGCTTGGCCTCCATGCCCTGCTGCTGCAGCGTCTTCTGCACCTCCGGATCCTTCAAGGCCTGCGCGAACAGGTCATGCAGCCGGTCCACCCGATCCTGGGCCACGCCCGCGCGGGTCAACAGCCCCATCCAGGTTTCCGACGAAAACCCCGCCAATCCGGCCTCGGCGAAAGTCGGCACCCCGGGCAGCGCGGCCGAGCGATTCACCCCGGACACGGCCAGCGCCTTCAGCTTGCCCGCCGCGATATGCGGCGCCACCACGCCGACATCGCCCAGCGTCGCGTCCACTTCACCCGACAACACCGCCATCGTGGCCGGCGCCGACCCCTTGTAGGGCACGTGCAGCATCTCCACGCCCGCGCGCTGCTTGAACAGCTCGAAGCCCAGATGGCCCGACGACCCATTGCCGAACGACGAGAAACTCGCCTTGCCCTGCTGCGCCTTCGCCCAGTCGACGAAACCCTTCAGGTCCTGGGCGGGCACCTTGGACGACACCACCAGGACATGCGGATTCGAAGCCAGCGACGTGACCGGCTGGAAATCCTTGCGCGTGTCGAACGGCAGACTCTTGATCAGATAAGGATTGATGACGAAACTCGCCGCCATCATCAACACCGTCTGCCCGTCCGCCGGCTTGCCCAGCAGCGCCTGCGCGCCAATGACCGTGCCGCCGCCCGGCCGGTTCTCAACCACCACGGACACTCCCGCCGCCTTGCCGACCACCTGTGCCAGCGCACGCGCCAACGCGTCGGAAGACCCGCCCGCGGCGTAAGGCACGATCAGCGTCAAGGGTTGGGAAGGAAACGGCTGCGCCAGCGATGCGGTGCACGCCAGGGACAACGCCAGACCAAACACGAACTTATTCATGGCAACTCCGTGAAACTCGGCGGGAATGAAATTCGGCCGCGACGCGGCCGAATGAAAGTGTCCGGCGGCTTCAGCCGCTGGCGCCCAGCCTGGCCTGGCCCTGGATCTCGACCAGGATCTCGGGCTTGGCCAGGGCCTGCACCTCGACCAGCGCGCAAGCCGGGAAATCTCCCGTGAAGAACTCGCGGCGCGCCTTCCAGACCCCCTGGTTGCCCACCATGCGCGTCACGAACACCGTCAGCGTGACCACGTCGTCGATCTTCCCGCCCGCGGCTTCCACCAGGTGCTTGATCTTCGTGAAGATGAATTGCGATTGCTCGTATTCATCGCCGCCCTGGATGGTGTTGCCGTCGTTGGCGCGGGCGGTCAGGCCCGAGAGGTAGAGGGTGTCGCCGACCTGCAGGCAGTTGGACCAGAGACCGGGGGCGGCTTCGGCGACGTGGGGCGTGAGGATGCGTTGCTTGCGTGGCATATCTGTCCGTCCTTGTGAAATATCAGTGATATTTCACAATCATAACCACAGCGAAGCCAACCAGGCAACCGGATCGTCTGGACGGTGCCGGCGTGATCGTGCTATAGGAAATCGAACGACATTCAAACAGGTCGCTGCGCGCACCACGGCATGAAAGAAGACTCCCCCCGCAATGACGCTACCCCGCCCCTGGGCGATTGGACCGGCGAGCTGTCCAACCGCCCCGGCCACCTGATCCGCCGCTGCTACCAGATCCTGACGGCCCTCTATGCAAGGGAAACCGACTCCCTGGGCGTCACGCCGCTCCAATACGCGGTGATGCGCACCATCAGCCACCAGCCCCGCCGCTCCAAGCGGCGCCTGGGCGAGATCGCGGGACTCGACCGCACCACGGTCGCATGGATCGTTTCCAGCCTGGAAAAGAAAGGCCTCATCCGGCCCACCGCCGACTCCATCGACAAGCGCATCCGCTACTTCGAGCTCACGCCTGAAGGCAACGACATGCTGACCGTCATGGACCCCCGGCTGAACGCGATGCAGGATCTGATCCTCGAGCCTCTCCTGCCCTCGGAACGCAAGACCTTCCTGAAATCCATGCAGAAGATCGTCACCGCCTACAACCACCTGAGCCGGGCGCCCCTGCTGGACGACGGGGAAGACAGCTAGCCGGGCGGCGCCGTCAATCCACCTTCGCTCCGGACGACTTGACCTCCACCTTCCAGCGCTCGAGCTCTTCCCTGATGAAGCGCTCGAAGTCCTGCCGGGAGTCGCCGATGATGGACATCGAAAGCTCCTTGAATCGCTGCCGCACGTCCGGCTGATTCAGCGCCTTGACCGTCGCCGCATTCAGCCGGTCCAGGATCTCCGGCGGCGTCTGGCGCGGCGCGAGCAGGCCCGACCAGGCCGTCACGTCGAAGCCCTTCAGGCCCGACTCGTCGAGCGTGGGCAGATCGGGCATGAATGGCGAGCGTGACCGGCTGGAGATGGCCAGCGCCCTGACCTTGCCGGCCGTGACGTTGGGCGTCACGGCCGGCAAGGTGTCGGACAACAGATCGATGTTGTCCCCCAGCAGGTCGGTCATGGCCGCCGCCGACCCCTTGTAGGGCACATGCCTGATGTCTATCCCGGCCATGCGGGCGAACCTGGCCATGACCAGGTGGTGGCTGCTGCCGTTCCCCGCCGACCCGTAGGTGAGCTTGCCCGGATGCGCCTTCGCGTACTGGATCAGTTCCCCGATGCTGGATACCGGCAGGCTGCGCCGAACCAGGATCACCATGGGCAGTGACGCGACGTTGCTGATGGGAGCGAAGTCACGCAGCGTGTCATAGCCCGCGTCGGCGAACAGGAAGGGATTGATCACCATCGCGCTCGTGCCGCCGATCAGGAGCGTATAGCCGTCCGCGGGCGCCTTGGCCGCCTGCGCGGTGCCCAGCATGCTGCCCGCGCCGGGGCGGTTCTCGACGATGAAGCGCTGCCCGAACTCGTCGGAGAAACGTTCGGACAACAGGCGGGCGATGATGTCGGCCCCCTGGCCGGGCGGAAACGGAACGATGATGCGCACGGGCTTGGTGGGCCAATCGACCGGCGCCGCCCCGCCGGCGATCGGCACCAACGCCACCAGCAACGTGAAGAAAACACGGATGCGTTTCATGGCACATCTCCTCTGCCTGCCGCGGCCCGGAACCTCGAGCGCCGTGCGCCTCTGCGCGGTTGGATCACGGCACTCGTTTTTTGACAGCATACTGCCATCTATAAAAATCACGAGTGGGGTTTGCCCTTAACAAAAATCTACATATTTTCGTTGACTCATTCAAGCGACCGGCCCTAATTTATTGACAGCTAGCTGACAATAAAAGGACTCAAAGTGCGTGTCATCGACTTTCGCCTGCGCCCGCCATCGGGCGGCTTCCTGAACATGGTCATGTATGCGGACCTGGATCGCAGCGCGCGCATGGCCGCAAACCTCGGCATGCGGCTTTCGCCCTCCGCCACGCGAGCCTCCATGGCGCTCCTCCTGCAGGAAATGGACGCCGCGCACGTCGTGGCCGGCGTCGTGCCCGGACGCGGTTCGCCCGTGCTCGGCACCGTGTCCAACGGCGACATCGCCGATCTCGTCCGGCGCCATCCCGGCCGCTTCATCGGCTTCGCCGGGGCGGATCCCACCGTCTGGCGCCAGGCCATCGAGCAAATCGAAACGGGCCTCGCCCAAGGCCTCAAGGGCGTGGTCCTGGAACCCGGCCTGCTGGCCCATCCCATGCATCTGGACGACGCGCGTCTTTACCCCGTCTACGCCTACTGCGAAGACAAGCGCCTGCCCGTGCTGCTGATGGCGGGAGGCAACGCCGGGCCCGACTGCACCTACAGCGCCGCCGAGCACATCGACCGCGTCGCGCGGGACTTCCCCGACCTGAGCCTGATCTCCGGCCACGGCAACTGGCCCTGGGCGGCCCAGATCCTGCACGTCTGCTACCGGCGTCCCAACATCTACCTGTCCCCCGACATGTACATCCACCGCGGCATGCCCGGCGCGCAGGACTACGTGAACGCGGCCAACGGCTTCATGGCCGACCGGTTCCTGTTCGCCTCGGCCTACCCCGTGATGCCGCTGGCCGAATCGATCGACCGCTTCCTGGCGCTGGGGATACACGAATCGGTGGCCGACCGGGTGCTGTACCGGAATGCCGCGACCCTGCTTGGCCTGGAAACCTGACCCCATCCGTTCCCTTCCGTAGGAGACGCATCATGCCGTATGCCAAGACCCGCTCGGGCTCCCTGCACTACGAGGTCATCGATCACGTGGCGCCCTGGCATGCGCCGGGCGGGACCGTGCTGTTCCATCACGGCATCGGAGCCGCGCCCGGCATCTGGCTCAAGTGGCTGCCGAACCTGGTCGACCGCTACCGGATCGTCCTGTTCGACATGCGCGGCTATGACCGCTCCGAGGCCGCGGCCGAAGGCGCGGACTGGAGCATGGCGCTGCTGACGGACGATGTCTTCGCCGTCGCGGACGCGGCTGGCCTGGACACGTTCCACCTGGTCGGAGAATCCATAGGCGGGACCGTCGCGCTGGCCTGCGCCTTGCGGCACCCCCACCGCCTCGCGTCCCTGACGATCAGCAACGGCGCGCATGTCGGCACCAACATCCAGCACGTCGAGAACTGGGCATCGTGCATCGCCACGCAAGGCATCAAGGGATGGTCGGATCAATTCCTGCGCGACCGCTTCCACGACGATGCGCTGCCGCCGCGGGAACTGGACTGGTATGCGCAAGCCCAGGAACGCTGGCGCGGCGACATCGTCCTGTCGGCGCTATCGGTCCTGATCGGCACCGACCTTTCCGCTCGCCTGCCGGACATCGCCATCCCCACGCTCCTGATGCATCCCGACTCCAGCCCGTTCATTCCCGCATCGGTCACGGCCGACCTGCACGCACGCCTGCCCGATTCGACGCTGAACGTCTGGGGTCCGGCCCGCCACGGCCTGCCCTTCTCGCATGCGGCGGCATGCTCGGCGCGGCTGCGCGCCTTCCTCGATGGGCTGCGCGCCCCGGACCGGGCCGCATGAAACTCATCGACTTCCGCGTGCGCCCGCCCGTGGCGGGCTTCGAGCACGCCAGCATGTATGCCCGGCCCGAGCGAACCGAGGCCATGGGCGCGGTCTTCGGCTTTCCCGGCGCCATGCCTCCCAGCCTGCGCACGCGCTCGCCCCGGGACTTCCAGGCCGAGCGGCGCGCGGCCGGCATCGGCCTGTGCGTGCTGCCCGGACGCGTCGGCGCCCCCGGCGTCGGGCCGGCCGACAACGCCCTGCTGGTCGACTATGCCGCCAGCGAGGATGGCCTGTGCGCCTTTCCCGCGGTCGACCCCCTCGTCCCCGGCTGGGAAAACGCCATCGACGCCCTGCACCGGCGCAGCCCGGCGGCCGTTCGCGGCCTCGTGCTCGAACCGGGACTGCTGGCCTCGCCCCTCTATCCCGACGACGAACGCTGCGAGCCCGTCTACGCCTATTGCGCCGCGCGCGGCTGGCCGTTGATCCTGTCCGCGGGCGGCAATATCGGTCCCGACTGCGGCTTCAGCCTTCCCGTCCACGTGGACCGCGTCGCCCGCGATTTCCCGGAACTCCCCATCGTCGTCGCCCATGGCGGCTGGCCCTGGATCACCGCCATCAACCACGTCGCCTTCCGCCGCGGCAACGTCTACATCTCGCCCGATATGTATGCCCTCATGCCCGGCAACGAAGCATTCCTGGTGGCCATGAATTCGTATCTGTCGGAACGCTACCTCTACGCCTCCTCCTACCCGTTCGTCCCGCTGACGGCCTATCGCGATGCCTTCCTGAGCAAGATCGCCAGCGACACGGTGGCCGAACGGGTGCTGTTCCTCAACGCCGCCAACCTGCTTGGCCTGGATGCGCCATGATCAGGACCGAACAGCCCTTCATCGACGGACAAGACCGCGCACCGGCCAACGGCCAATGGCTGGACATCGCCAGCCCGCTCACCGGCGCCGGCATCGCCCGCGTCGGCCGCGGCCAGCATGCCGACATCGACCTGGCCGTCGCGGCCGCCGGCAAGGCCCGCGCGGACTGGCGCGGACGGCGCCCCATGGAGCGCGGCCGCGTCCTGGCGGCCCTCTGCGCCTGGATACGGACCCATGCCCCGGAACTGGCGGAACTGGAACGCGAAGAAACCGGCAAGCCCGCCAGGCAGGCCCAGGCCGACGTCGAGACCGCGGCCCAATACTTCGAACTCTACGGCGGACTGATCCCCGGTTTTCATGGCGACCTCATCGACCTGGGCGACCACCACCACGCCTATACCCGGCGCGAGCCCTACGGCGTCGTCGCCGTCATCCTGCCCTGGAACGCCCCCATCAACCAGGCCGCCCGCGCCATCGCGCCGGCGCTCGCGGCCGGCAACACGGTCGTCGCCAAACCCTCCGAATTCACATCCGCGACCACGCTCAGGCTGGCGCGGGCCGCCGTGGAACACGCCGGCCTGCCCGCCGGTGCCTTCAACGTCGTCACCGGCCTGGGCAACGAAGCCGGCGCGGCCCTGGTCAGCCATCCCGACGTGCGCAAGATCGCCTTCACCGGCTCCGTGCGCGCCGGCCGGGAGATCGCCCGCATCGCCGCCGACCGCCTCGTGCCCGCCACCTTCGAACTGGGCGGCAAATCGCCCGACATCGTGTTCGCCGACGCCGACCTCGACGCCGCCGCCAGCGGCGTCGTCAAGGGCTACTCGCTGAACGCCGGACAACTCTGCACCGCGGGCACCCGCATTCTCGTCGACCGCGCCATCCACGACGACTTCGTGCAACGCCTCGTCGCGGCCACGCGCGCCCTGTCGATCGGCGGCGACCCCGGCGACGCCGTCGGCCCGCTCACGACGCCCGCGCAACTGGAGAAGGTCCAGGCGTACTTCGAGATCGCGCGCCAGGAAGGCCTGACCGCCGCCTGCGGTGGCGGCCGGGTCTCCCGCGCCGACTGGCCCGAGGGCCGCTTCGTCGAACCCACGGTGTACGTCGGCGCGACCAACGACATGCGCACCGCGCGCGAAGAAATATTCGGGCCAGTGGCGTGCGTCATTCCTTTCGATGACGAAGACCAGGCCGTGGACATCGCCAACGACTCCCCCTATGGACTGGCCGCCGGCATCTGGACCCGCGACCTCGCGCGCGCGCACCGCGTCGCGGCACGCCTGGAAGCCGGACAGGTCTACGTCAACGACTACATGGCCGGCGGGGTCGAAACGCCGCTGGGGGGATACAAGCTAAGCGGGTATGGGCGAGAGAAGGGGCTGGAAGCCCTGCATCACTATTCACAGGTGAAGTGCGTGATCGCGCGGTTGTAGGAGGCGCCCGGCCCGCCACGAACTCAGGCCGGATCGCCGGCCCCGTCCAGCGGGGCATACGCGGCGGCGGCACGCCGCGCCGCCTCGCCGATCACACCCCGGAACCATGCGTGGAACGCGCTGCGCTGGGTACGCTCGTGCCAGTACAAGGCATTGCTGACACGCGGCAGGCGACCCGGAAAGTCGACCATCCGCACCGGAAAAACCTCCTGTATCTTCAGCGCCATGCGCCGCGGCACCGTGGCGACGGCATCGGACACCATCAGCGTGCCAAGCAGCGCCATCAGCCCCTGGGCGTGGATGCAAACCGCCAGGCTTTGCCCATGCTGCCGGATGAACTCGTCGATCACCCGCCCCGAGGTGGTACGGCCGCTTCCCAGCAGACGCACGTGAGGCAAGGCCACGTAGGCCGCCAGCGTCAGCGGCGCGGCCAACGCCCGGTTGCCGGGCCCGCCCATGACCACCACATCGTCCTCGAACAAAGGCATGGCCCGCACCGAAGGCAGGGGATCGCGCACCCAGCCCAGCCGGAAATCCACGTCGCCCGCGGCCAGCAGCGCATCGATGCGCCGCTGGTCGGGCGACCGTATGCTCAACGCGACGCGAGGAGCATCACGCCGCAGCACCATGGCGATGGCGGGCAGGAGCAACTGCTCCAGGTACTCCGGGGCGGTCAGCACGACTTCGCGCCGCTCTCGCGAAGGATCGAAATCCTGCTGCGACGCCTGGATCAGCGCGACCTCCCCCAGGAAACGCTTGATCTCCCGCTCCAGCGCCAACGCCTTTTCCGTCGGCTGCATGCCTTGCGTGCTACGCACCAGCAGCGGATCGCCGAAGGTCTTGCGCAACCTGTTCAGCGCCTGCGTGATGGCCGGCTGCGAAACGCCCACCACCCGCGACGTGGCCGTCACTCCGCGCTCGGCCATCAACGTCAGGAAAATCTGCAAGGTGCGGAAGTCGACATTGGCCAACGGATGCATACGGATTCCCCCAGGAATTGGCGCCCTGCCGGGCTCACGTCCCATTAGGCGCTGCTTATTTTCTTCATAAGCGCCGCCCCGCCGACACCCCGTCCGACGGCGCGTAGCATGCCTGCCAAACACAAGCACCGGAGACAGCGATGAAACCGATATGGGTTCTGGGCGCCCTGCTGGCGGCCTGTTCCACGCCCGCGGCCGCCAGCGACGCCAGGAGCTATCCAACCAAGCCCGTCAAGCTGGTCCTGCCCTTCCCCACCGGCGCCACCTTCGTCGTCGGCCAGATGCTGGCCGAGCGGTTGACGCAGGAGCTGGGCCAGCCGGTCGTGGTGGAAAACAAGTCCGGCGCCGGCGGACGCATCGCCATGGAACACGTCGCCAAGGCCCCGCCCGACGGTTATACCCTGCTGCTGACCTCGCCCACACTGACGATTACCCCCGCCATCAACCAGAACCTGCGCTTCGACCCCTTGGCCGACCTGGCGCCCGTGGCCATGGTCGCCGAAGTGCCCAACGTATTCGTGGTCAATCCGCAGAAGTTCGGCCAGGACGATTTTTCCGCGCTGCGCGCACGCCTCACCGCCAACCCGGGCCGCTTCAGCTACGGCTCGGGCGGCGCCGGTTCGTCGAACCACCTGGCATTCGAGAAATTCAAGGCCTTGACCGGCACCGACATCCTGCACGTCCCCTACCAGGGCGCCTCGCAGGCCGTAACCTCGGCGGTGGGCGGACAGATCGACATGGTCATCAACGGCCTGCCCAGCTCCGTACCGCTGATCAAGGGCCAGCAACTCAGAGCGATGTTCGTGCTGACCCGGGAACGCCAGCCCCTCCTGCCCGACATTCCGTCGGCGGTCGAAGTCGGATTGCCCGACATGGTCGTGACCACCTGGTACGGCGTCCTCGCGCCCCGCGACACGCCATCGTCCATCGTCGACAAGGTTTCCTCCGCCATCCAGCGAGGATTCTCGACTGCCGAGGTACGCAAGCGCCTGGCGGACAACGGCATCGAAGTCGTCTATTCCGATCCGCGCGACTTCTCCGCCTTCATCAAACAGGACTACACCGCCTGGAAAAAAGTCGTATCCGATGCGGCCATCAGCGTGCAGAACTGAGCCCTTTCCCTTGCCACCAGGAATCGTCATGAAGACCCTCTGCCCCACCCAGGACGAGATGCAACCCCGCATCGCCCGCTTCGACAAACTCAAGCCGCGCTCCGCCCACTGGAACGACAACCTGGGCATCCCCGCGGACGTGCTGCGCATCTTCAACCCCAAGGCCAACTACGTGCTGATGGCGCCCGCCTCCCTGCCCGGCCGGCTTTCCCCCAACCCCGCCATCGTCGACGGCGACAAAGGCGTCATCCGCGTCGGCCTCGCCGTCGCCGCGCCCAACGACGGCCCCGAACTCCACGTCCACTGGAAGACCCACGAGACCTTCATGGCGCTTTCCGGCCGATGGCTCATACGCTGGGGCGACGAGGGCCAGGAAAGCGTGGAACTGGATCCCTACGACATGATCGCCATGCCACCCAAGGTCGCCCGCCAATTCATCAACATCTCCGACCAGGATGCCCATCTGCTCGTGATCATCCAGGGCCAGCTGGAAGACTTCGACGACGTCGGTCGCCTGCCCGCCGTGCGGCAGAAGATCATCGACCAGTACGGCGCAGATGTGCTGGACAAGATGGAAAACAACGGCTGGGATTTTTCCCTGGTGCCCAAGAGCATGCGGCAAGAGACCCAGGTATGACGGCGGCACCGCTCCCGCCTCTCGATCCCCTGATCGCCGCCGAGCAAGCCCGCCTCAAGGCCGCGGGGTGTGCCCAGGCGGATCCCACCGTGCTGCCGCTGGCCGAGGCACGGGCTCAGCAGGATCGATATTTTGCTGCGATCAATGCGCGGTTGCCGCCTATTGCGAGCACGCGTGACTTGACTGTTGCAGGTGCGCAGGGCGATATGCGCGCACGTTTGTATCGGCCTTCTACCTGCCGCGACGACGCCTTCGTCGTGTTCGTGCGGGGGGCGGGCTGGTGGGCAGGCGGGCTGGATTCGCACGAGGCGGTCTGCCGGGGCATTGCCAATGCCACCTCGCGGTCGGTGGTCGCGTTGGATTATCGGCGTTCGCCGGAGCATGTGTTTCCGGCACAGCGCGATGATGTGGTGGCTGGCGTGGGGTGGCTGCTCGATCATGCGGTCGGGTTGGATCTACCCACCCGCGCAATTCTGTGGGGGGAGTCGGCCGGCGCGTCGCTGTGTGTGTTGGCTTGGCGTCGATTGGCGGACGCTGGGTGCGCGGCGACGCTTCCCTGTTTGATCCTGTTCTACGGCAATCTGGGCGGCCCGCGCGAGAATCTGCGGCCGCAATCGAAATGGGTATGGCAGCAATACCTGGGCCCCGCGTGGCCCAACCCTCCCGACTCGGTTGTACCCGCGAAAACCGAGCTCCACGACTTTCCGCCGGCCTGGCTGGGAGTAGGGGATGCCGACCCGCTTATCGAAGACTCACGCATGTTCGCGGAGCGATTGGCAGGAATGAACCGCCAGCATAGACTGAACGTCTATCCGGGCATGCCTCATGGGTTTTCGAGTCATGGGGAGATATCATCTGAGGTAGTGAGGGCAACGCGGGATGCAGCAGTGTTTTTGGAGGCGGTAGCGTCGGGCACAGCAGCACGCCGTACTACCACGACATTAAACAGCCTCAATCTACCGAACGACAATCAAGCCACTACCACCCATTCTCCGTCATTATTTAAGTCAACCTAAATACCAAACCAATGCCTGCCCCTGCAACGGGATCACCTTGGCGCTTTTGCTCATGCCGCCATCCGTTCCAGGGGCAACGTATCAGTCAGGCGCCAAGGCAACAACACCTCGATCTGGTTGACCGGAGGATCCGCGATACACGCCAACACCTCACGCAGATAGGCCATGGGTTCGATGCCGTTCTGCGAACACAATGTGATAGGCCCAGGCTCCGTAAAGCCTCTAAACCCCGCCGGTCTAGCTTTGCCAACCCAAATCTCCCGCTGAGATTTGGAGCATGATCAGCGGTACGCAGAAACCCATCGCTCCATCCCGCCGGCCATACAGTACCAAACTGATCGCCAAGCCTCAGAAAACCTTCTTTCCCAATCAGGGCAAATCGCGGACCTGCGTCCACGACATCCCCCCATCTTCGCTAAGAATCAGCATTCTCTGCGCATCGGTTGCCACGATGCGATTTTCATTCACAAAAACATAGTTAAAGGGGCCTGGCACAGGCCAAGATGAGCGATCTTGCGCATATACTTGAGTCCATGTTTTTCCGCCATCGCTGGTACGAAAAATTCCTGTAGCATGCGTATTGAAACCAATTTCCTTGTTCCTGAAATAAGGCAAGGGTAAATAACGCGAAACCTCCGAATCCTGCCAACTTTCTCCACCATCGCGGCTTTCCCACGCACTCATCCACATACCTGTTTTATCACATTGACAACGAATGACGCCGTCGCCTGATACAGCAGCTTGGCTAATTGCACCAGGCAGTTCAAATTCCTTGCGCTTATAGCTGCGCGTATCCAGTTGATAGGATGGCCGTCCTGGCAACACTACAAAAATGCTGCTGCGATCATCATTTGGCTGAATTCTCGGAGTATCGATGCCGCCTCTCAACAGCGAACGCCCAAAGGCATCGCTCCACAGTAATCTCCAGGCTCCTCCAAAGTTACCGGCATAGACATTGAGAGAGCCTTTTTTTTCCATGAAAACTAATAGCTCGGACTCTTTACCCCTATAAAGAGCACGCACGGCTCCTTCAGGAAAATCCGGCTGAACATCCTTCCAAGTCATGCCTCCATCCAAAGTTTCGCGTGCCTCGTTGAAATCCCCCGAGACGATCCAATTTTTAGCACCAAGCGGTAGCAAGGCACTAATTCGTGAGTTCAAGCCTGTACTGATAGTGCGCACCTTGGTAGGCCCTATCACCTCACGCAAACTACTCGAAAAATTGTGAAACAACACAGAGCCTTGCGGTAGAACCACACCACCAAGATAGCCGATCGTGTAGTCTTGTGCTCTCCGATATGCTGCTTCGTCTCGTCCAAAGGTATCAACCTGCCTACTAAGTGGCATCGACGCAAAGCCAGGATAGTAGGTTTTCAGCCACCTCTGGAAATTCTCGCTATCTATGACTGGTTTCGCAACTAAAGCACTTCTCTTGTCGCTTAAACTCACATAGATCAAATTACCCAGATACGTAAGCCTCCCCTTCTCGACAGTGAACGAAGGTCCATCATCTCCAAACCGAGAAGAGGAGCGGATGCAGATGGCTCCGCACTGTTCGCTCGACAACATTTGTATCCTATAATTTCCTTCTGGCAAAGCACCGAAATATGTCGCCGAGCCAGCGGCTCCATCTGTGCTGAGTGAAATATCGTAGATACTTTCATTTTTGCCGGTATCTATACCCTTGACCCTAATCGAGTCCCAAAAAGCGAAAAACCAACTAACGCCGGGACCACCCACAGTCAGCCTTAAGGCAACCGCTCCCTGCCCCGCCGAAATTTTCTCCACTGCAGTGGCCGTGGGTCGAATAGTTGCCTGGGTGGCGCATCCTGCAAGCACCATCATTCCAAGAGCCAGAAAAAAAGATCTCATCATTTTCCATTAGTAAAGTCACAACAGAAGGAACCGACTGTCTGACGCTTTAACCGCGACCTGACTACCGATGACTGCTCCAATCGCGCCGAACGCGATGTTGCCGAATAGCCGCGTACCAGCGCACCCATCACCGGCAGCCAAGCACGGTGGCATGTGCTTTGCCATATAAAATTTTCTTTCTACGTCAGTTCGCCGATTTGATGCACAACATCCGACACAATTGCCGAAATGATCTTCCCCCGCAAATTGGACAGTTCAAAACTGGGGAGTGGCTGCCTCTTCTGGTTGCACTGACCACTTTTGAACGTACTCACGCGGGGTCAGATGACCGAGTGAGCCGTGGGGACGATGATGGTTGTAGTCGTCCTGCCAAGCCCGAAGTTTTTGCTGCAGGTTGTTCAGCGTGCTGAATTCATGCAGGTTAAGGAATTCAGCACGCAGTCGACCGTTGAACGATTCGATCAGCCCATTATCCGTCGGCTTTCCTAGGCGCGTGTAATCGAACTTGATGCCGCGTCGGTATGCCCAGTCGTCCAACGACCGAGACGTGAATTCCGTTCCATTATCCACGGTAATTGCCTTGGGCCAGCCGCGCAGAACCGCAGACCGGTCCAGCGCCTGACCGACGCACCGGCCAGTCTGCCGAAAGTTGGCCTCTAGGCAGACACTCTCGCGACTCCATTGATCGATGACGGTCAAGATGCGAACGCTACGTCCATCTAGCATCTGATCATGCACGAAATCCATGCTCCGGTGCTGGTTCGGCCCGGTCGACACCGGCGGATTGCCCCAAAGTAGCGCAATGCATTTGCGGCGCTTGACCTTCATCCGCAATTGCAGGCCCTCCAAGCTATAGAACCGATAAACGCGCTTTTTTCCTACGTCCCAGCCCTCGCGTTGCAGCACCACCAGCCCCCTCCGGTAGCCAAAACGCGGGCGGCTCAGAGCGATGTCACGGATGCGCTCGCTCAGCACGTCTTGTGCAAGCGCCCGGCGAACCCGGGTATCAGCACCGGCTCGAAACTGCCATCGCGGTCGCGAGGATCTCGATGCAGATCGGGCCGTCCTCGGTCAGTACCGTCTTGGCTCCGGTGCCGTTGCGCTGGTTGGTCACCGCCGCGGGCTTGGCTGCGCCGGCCGGATAACCCAGGTGGTGGTTCATCTCACCGCCCAGCGCCCGTTCGATCAGGGCCTTCTTCAGAGCCAGCGTCGCGGCGTTGATGATTTCCGCCGTCATCGGGCCGTTGCCGAACTGTTCAAGCAGTTCGGCCGGAATCGCCAGCAACACCGCCGGCGGGGTCTTCGTCTTGCTAGGCATAAACACTCCTTGAGTGCATCTTATGCCTTAAACACGAAATCCCGGACAGACCCTTCTTTTTAAAATAACTCCGACAGCCATTCCTTAAAATCAGTAACGGCGTACAAAAATTCTCGGTCAGGTGCTGGTAAATCAACTGCGCCAAGCCTTTTCAGCACGTCCCACACCAATTGATCTGTCACACGCAGCGAATCATCATCAATGATCGACATTGCCCAAGCGGCTATACCCTCCCTACTTTCCTGACCAGAGCACAAACGTTGCAGCCTTCCGATCAAGTCTTCTCGCGTTGGCATACTCAGAGCCATAATTGCCTCCTCCCCATGTAGTCGCCATTCGCATCGAATATTCGATGATTCAGAGTATCCGCAACAGGCTTTGGTTCAACGCTCCGAACATTGCCTGCGTTATCGAGAGTCTCATGCCCTGTGCGTGTACTGCTCGTCGTCGGATTCCACTCGCGCACGAGCCCAGCACCAGCCATTTCTCTTGGAGTGCGTGCAGGGGTTAGTTCGCCATGAAAACGGAAACGTCCATTTTCCAATTCCCGAACCCCAGCTTCCCCATACTTCTCAAGCTGACGGTAATACTCGTTAAGTCGCGCTCCTTGCAAAGCACTGGATGTCTCGCCTACGCCCTTTGCGGCGGTATTTGCTACACGACTGCCCCCATCTCTCCTAGTCAGCCGTGCCCCCCACAGCCTTCGTTGCCCCACTCAATAGAGCTGAACCTAAAGCCATTGTCCCGATCGCACCGCTTGCCGACTCCGCTCCACCATACCCCGCAAGGTCAAAGCTGTTTACCAAATAGTTTAGTGCTTGCTCCTGCCCGCGCTCAATTATTCTTCCGAGCTCGGCCATGGAGACTGCTTGGCGAACAGCAAAAGCTGCTGGGCCTGCTGCCACATTCAAGACCATCAGCCCCAGCTTTGCGATAGGATTGCTCTCTATTGCTTGCCCTAGCCGTTCCACCACACGTCCAACTCCGACGGTCATATCATCCAACTGTGTGGTTGCAAGAAATGGCTGAAATGGCTGAGAGATTTTTGCAACAACCATGATAGGGGCCAGCCTGCCCAATGCTTCAGATGATTCGACTGTGCTTTGAACATTCGGCAGGGCAATTGCTTTAGAAAAAAGTCCCTCAGCTCGGAATGGCTTCATCGTTTCGTTTACAAGATCCTCGGACATGCCAGAAAACAGTCCAAGATAGGAGGCAGTGACCGCCACAGCCACCACCACTGACAGTACCGCCCCCACCACACCCACCGCGCCCCGGCGGCGGAGGCGGCTCGGGCAGCCTCGGACTGGTATTCCCCAGTGCCTTGCCCGGGTCATACGGCCGACAGCTCTCCGACGTGTTGTGCATAACGGATGGCCGCCGAAGTCCCGATGGCTCAGGACCCGGACTACCAACACCTGATCGATCTGGTCTGCGAAGCCATCGAAAACGACCCCGACCTCCTCGCCGCCATGGACAAGCTGGTCGACGAAGCCTGATTCGCGAGCCTGCTCCGCTGCCACCGGCCTGGAGCGGACCCATACTCGTCAGCCCGGCTCCGCCACCGGCTCGACCCGCGCCCATCCTCCATCCACGTACAGCAGCGGCTGCGACTCCCCGCTCCGGCAGCCCGCCTCTACCTCCCCCACGATCAGGGTGTGCGTACCTGCCGCCATGCTCTGCACCAGGGCACAGTCGAACGCCAGCACCGCCCCTTTCAGCATGGGTACCCCCGACGGCGCACTCGTCCAGTCATCCGCGCCGAATCGAGCCTCCCCCGCCATCCCCCCGTGCCCGGAAAACAGCTTCGCCACCGGGATCTGTCCACGCTCCAGGACGTTCACGCAGAACCTGCCATGGCGCACCAGCCGCTCGTGCGTATAGGTGGAACGGTTGATGGCGCACACCAGTTGCACCGGCTCCATGGACAGCGACATCACCGCGGTAGCCGTCATGCCCGCGCGGTCGGGCGCCCGGCCGGTGGTGATGACGGTGACCGCGGCCGGGTAACGCCGCATCATCTGCCGGAACTCTTCCGCGCTCAGCGTCATGGCCCGCTCCCGCTAACGGCCGCCAATGGCGGCATGGACCCGGGGCATGACCTGGGTGGCCATCAGTTCCATCGATCGGTTGGCCAGGGTCTTGTCCACCATGTCCATCCCGGCGTAGACGATCTCGCCAAAGTCGCCCGCGGTCTCGCGCAGCGCCAGGATCTGGTCGACGACTTCGTCCACCGTGCCGGCGATCACCAGTTCGTCGACCAGCCGGTCCAGGGTGACGGCGCTGTCGTCCTCGTCGCGATGCTTCTTGAAGATGACGTGCCGGTTGGACATCTTCATCTTGGTCAGCATCTGCCGGTAGTAGTAGCGGTAGGGGCTGTTGGCGTCGCGTTTGCCGTAGGATCGCGCGGTGGCGTCGTCGTCGGCCACGAAGATGGTCCGGGCGATGCGCCAGTCGGCCACGTCGGGTTCCACGCCGACCGAGCGCTTGCCTTCGGCGTAGTTGTCCCAATGGCTGCGCAGCCAGTGCGCCAGCAGGAAGTTGGCGGACATGGGGTGGAAGTCGCGCCGGCCCATGGCGACGACGCCCTTGGAAAAAGGCGCGACCACGGTGCCGACGATCTCGGGATACGGCCGCTGGTAGGGCTTGGGCATGATGCCGCGGCCGATCTCGAAGGCGCAGGTGGTGGCCGTGGTGACCTTGAAGCGGTTGTCGGGCAGGTCGATGTCGTAGGGGGCGTTCTTTTCCCAGATGGCCAGGATGACGTCGATGGCCTCGGCGAACAGGCGGTTGCGATCCTGCTCCAGGATGCCGAGCGCCTCGGCGTCGGACGCCAGCGCGCCGGGACTGATCCCGAAGATGAAGCGGCCCTTGGCCAGGTGGTCGAACATCGCCGCATGGGCGGCCAGCAGCGTGGGGTGCGAGTGCGACAGGTTCGAGGTACCCGACGCGAGCTTGATCCGAGTGGTTGCGGGGATCAGGGTGGCCAGGAACAGCAGGCTGTTGGTGACGTTCTCGGCCTGGTCGGTCAGGTGTTCGCCCACGAAGGCGTCGTAGAAGCCCAGCTTGTCGGCCAGGATGATCGCCTCGCGATCTTCCTGCAGGGTCTCGGTGGGGTTGCGATGCAGGGGATGCAGCGGCATCGTGAAGTAACCCAGGCGCATGTCCATGTCCTATCTCGTTGCGGTGTCATTGCGGCGGCACGCCGGCGGCCTTGACCTGCCGGGCCCAGTAGTCGATCTTTTCGCGCGAGAAGCGCACGTATTCCTGCCGGCTCATGGGTAGCGGCTCCATGCCCAGTTCGTTCAGCTTGGCGACGAAGGCGGGGTCATGGGCGGCCTCGTCCATCCAGGCGTGCAGCCTGGCCAGGATGGGCGCGGGCGTGCCCTTGGGCGCGACCAGTCCCAGGTGGAAGTCGAGCTCGTATCCCGGGTAGGTCTCGGCGATGGTGGGCACGTCGGGCCAGGCGCCGTAGCGCTTGCTGGCCGTCACGCCCAGCGGCACGAGCTTGCCGCCGGGGATCTGGCCGACCGCGGGCAGGTATTCCATGAAAATCACCTGGATGTGGCCGCCCAGCAGGTCTGAGGTGGCGTTGCCGATGGATTTGTAGGACACGCCCTTGAGCGGCGCGCCGGATTTCAACCGGAACAATTCGCCGGACATCTGCGAGGCCGAGTTGTAGTAGCCGAAGAAGGCCTTGTCGGGATGCGCCTTGGCGTAGTCCGCCAGTTGGCGGACGGAAGCGATGCCCGATTCCTTGCTGACCATGGCCACCGAGGCCGAGAGGCCGAAGGGCGCGATGTGCTCGAAGTCCGCCATCGCATCGTAGGGCAGCTGCTTGTACAGGCTGACGTTGGCGGCGTGCGTGGTATTGGTGCTCAGCTCCAGCGTATAGCCATCGGGCGCCGCTTCCTTGACGTAGCGCGTGCCGATGATGCCGTTGGCGCCGGCGCGGTTCTCGACCACCACGGGCTGGCCGGTCTTCTTCTGCAGGTACTCGCCGAATACACGCCCGACGATGTCGCTGGAGCCGCCGGGCGCGAACGGCACGACGAGGCGGACGGGGCGATCCGGATAGGTGTCGTTGGCATGCGCGGTCCAGGGCGCGGCGATTGCCGCGATGGCCAGCATCGATCCCGCGAGCCAGCGGTGCACGGACATGGTGATCTCCTCCTGTCGTTTTGATTGACGCCAGTATAGGCAGGAGGATCACTCATCAAAATACCAATAGTTCCATATTATGGAATTATCGAAAAGCAATCGGACTGGCCCGGAACCGCCTACCCGAGCAGGTGCCGCGACCCCGACCCGCGCACCGCTACGCGCCATTTCTCTTCCTGTTGCTGCTGCAGGCGCGCGCCTTCGTACAGCTTGGCGATGAGCGCGGCCTCGTGCCGCAGCCTGCCCACCAGTTCCTGCAGGTAGCCCCCCTTCATGCGGCTGGCTTCGGCCACCGCGCACAAGGAGCCGATGGGATAGCCGCGCTCGTCCAGTATCGGCACCGCCACCCCCGCGTTGCCCTTGTACGAGCGCATCGTGCGCCGGGCGTAGCCGTTGCGGCGGGTCTTCGCGATGGACTCGGCGATGTGCTCGAAGGTCAGGGTGTCCTCGGAGCGGACGCGGCGGCGGTTGAAGCCGATGACGTCCTGGATTTCCGGCTCGGGCAGGAAAGCCAGCACCGCCAGGCTGAACGAGCCTATGCCCAGCGGCCAGCGGTCGTTCACCTCCAGCAGCAGACCGGCCTCGTCGGCCCCCGCCACGTGTTTGTCCAGGCACAGCATGTCGTAGCCGCTGCGCACGCCCAGGTACGCCGCGGTGCCCGTCCCTTCGGCCAGGCGGGCCAGGGACGCCCCGGCCAGCGGTTGCAGGTCGAAACAGGATCGCACGGCGATGCCGAAAGCGAAGATGTCCGGCCCCAGCCGGTAGTTGCGCGTGCCCGCCGGGCGCTCGACCAGGCGCTCGTCCACCATGGCCGCGAGCAGCCGGTGCACGGTGGCCTTGGGCAGGTCGGTCAGCCGGCTGATGTCCATCAGCGGCGCTCCCATGGATCCGAAGGTCGCCAGCGTCCGCAGCAGCAATGCCGCGCGGGCGGTGCTCTGCGCGCCTTCCATGCGCGTCGTCGATGTCGTCGTGGCCATGTCTTGCGGATTAGCTTGAAGAATATTTCCATGATACGGAATATTTGCCAGAACCGCGGGAAATCGTCCGCAACGCCGTTGATGGCGCCGGCCCCCGCTCGCTAGACTGGCCGCACGATGAACCCGTCCCGCCGGCACCCGGCGGACAAGGACCTGGAGCAGGCACAGACATGGTTGGAAGTTCAGACCCGCGATGGAAGGAAGGCTTCACGGCACTGGAGGACACTCGGCTGCACTACATCGAGGCCGGCCAGGGGGAACCCTTGATCCTCCTGCACAGCAACGGCAGCTCCGTCTTCGAGTTCCAGTTCGTGATCGAGGACCTGGCCCGGCGCCACCACGTCTACGCCATCGACCTGCCCGGCCAGGGTGACTCCGACCCGCTGGTCCAGCATTGGACCTATCCCATGTATGCACGCGCCGTGGCCGCCTTCATGGACGAACACGGGCTCGACCATGCCACCGTGCTGGGCACGTCCATAGGCGGCGTCATCTGCCTGGCCCTGGCCGAGCACCACGCGGAGCGGATGCGCGCCGTCATCCTGGTGGAAACGCCCATCCGCCCCGCCCAGGCCTGGGCGGGCCGCTGGGCCTACGTGGAAAGCAATTTCGCGCTGCCCATCCAGACCTTCGACAACGTGGCCGCGCGCGTCGGCAACCTGACGCCGGAACTGCACCAGCGCTGGAACATCGATCGCAGCAAGGCCGGCGCGCACACCATGATGGACGCGATGTGGGCCCTGCGCGAGTACGACGCCCCGCAGGGGCTGGCCCGCTCCCGGGTGCCCACCTTCGCCATCCTGGGCTCGAAGGGCCCGGTGGGCGACAGCCTGGATGCGCTGCGCCAGGCCCTGCCGGCCGAGCACCTGGCCATCATGGATGGCTGCGGACACTTTCCCATGATCGAGGATCCCGCCCGCTTCGTCGAACACGTCGGCCGCTACGCCGGGTCGCGCTAGCGCGGACCGCGCTGCAATACACTTCGAACAGGCCGCGGCCTGTTTTTTTTCGCCCGGCCCATGGATAAGGATTCCAGAATGGAGACATCGCTGCAGGGCGTCCGGATACTCGACCTGACCCATGTCCAGGCCGGCCCCAGCGCCACCCAGTTGCTGGCGTGGCTGGGCGCCGAAGTCATCAAGGTCGAGCCGCCCCAGGGCGACATCACCCGCCATCACCTGCGGCATGCCGACGGCATCGACAGCCTGTATTTCTCGATGCTCAACTGCAACAAGCAATCCGTGGTGATCGATCTCAAGCAGGCCGAAGGCGTGGCACTGCTGCTGCGGCTGGCCGAACGCTGCGACGTGCTGGTCGAGAACTTCGCGCCAGGCGTCATGGACAAGCTCGGACTGGGCTGGGAAACCCTGCATGCCGCCCAGCCTCGGCTGATCGTCGGATCCATCAAGGGCTTCGGCGACACGGGCCCCTACAAGGACCTCAAGGCCTACGAGAACATCGCCCAAGCCATGGGCGGCGCGATGAGCGTGACCGGCGCGGCCGACGCCACGCCCACCGTCAGCGGCGCGCAGATCGGCGACTCGGGCACCGGCCTGCACCTGGCCATCGGCCTGCTGGCCGCCCTGCACCAGCGCACGCGCACCGGCCTGGGCCAGCGGGTCGAATGCGCCATGATGGATGCCGTCATGAACCTGGGCCGCATCAAGTGGCGCGACCACCAGCGGCTCGCCCACGGGCAGGACGGCACCCAGCCCGGCGCCGGCGGCGACCTGCCCCGCGGCGGCAACCATTCCGGCGGCGCCCTGCCCGGCAACACCGTCCGGTGCAGCCCCGAAGGCCCCAACGACTATCTCTACATCGTCCTCCAGGAGCATGCCTGGAACCCGCTGGCCCGCTTCCTGGGCGGCGAGGCACTGGCGCGAGATCCGCGCTTCGCCACGGCGGCCGCGCGGCAGCGCAACCAGGACGAACTCTGGGCTTGCATCGAATCCGTCACCCGGCGCCACACGAAGGTGGAAATGTTCGAGGCCCTGACGAAACTGGGCGTCGCCTGTGGGCCCGTCCTGGGCACGGGCGAGCTGGCCGGCAACGAACACGTCCGCCAGCGCGGCATGTACATCCACATCGACGACGCCCGGCGCGGCCCGTGGGCCACCATCGGCATGCCCATCCGATTGTCCGGCTCACGGGTGGACATCGAACGCGCGCCCTATCTGGGCGAGCACACGGACGCGGTCCTGCACGGGGTCGCCGAACTGGACGACGCCGCGATCCAGGCGCTGCGGGAACGGCGAGTCATCGGCTAGAAATCCTCTCCCTTGTCCGGCCCCCGACTGTTGCCTTCAGCAAACACCCGGACAAAAAGTAAACATAAGTATAAATAAAAACAATTATCATTCATAAAAATCAAGGGGGAATCGGGTTCTGGCGTCTGGCTCGGCGACGTGCCGCCGCGGCCGATCGCAACCCGGATCTTGTGCATTCGTTCAACCCAGACCAACCATCACGAGGGAGAAAATGGCAGCCCGCCCAGCCGTACCCGTTCAACTCAAACGACTCAGCCTGTGCATCGCCGCGGCGCTTCCCGTGTACGCCTCGGCGCAGGAAGCGACGGCCGTGCTCCCGGCGATCACCGTCAATGCCGCGCCCCGCAACGACGACTCCGCAACCACGGAAGGCACGGGCTCCTACACCACGGCGGGCCCCTCCCGCACCGCCACGCCGCTGGGCCTGAGCCTGCGCGATACACCGCAGTCCGTAACCGTGGTCACGCAACAGCGCGTCGAAGACCAGAAATTGCAGACCATCACCGACGTGCTGAACAACACCACGGGCGTCTCGGTCAACCAGTACGAGACCCATCGCGCCCAGTTCAACGCCCGCGGCTTCGACATCAACGCGCTGATGATCGACGGCGTCCCGACCACCTGGGAGCAGCCCTGGAGTTCGGGCGAGATCTTCAGCAGCCTGGTCACCTACGACCGGGTGGAGATCGTGCGCGGGGCAACGGGATTGACCACGGGTTCAGGCAATCCTTCCGCGGCCATCAACATGGTCCGCAAGCGGGCCAGCAGCAAGGAGTTCACCGGCACCGCGCAGGTGGACCTGGGCAGTTGGAACCTGCGCCGCGGCATGGTCGACCTGTCCACTCCCGTCAACGCGGCCAGGACGGTACGGCTGCGCGTGGTGGGCGAACACTCGGAACGCGACAGCTGGATCGACCGGTTGAGCAACAAGAACCAGACCCTGTTCGCGACGCTGGAAGCGGACCTGACCAGCAGCACGCTGCTGACGGCGGGCGTCAGCTACCAGAAGAACAAGGCGCGCGGGCCGATGTGGGGCGGCCTGCCGCTCTGGTACAGCGACGGCACGCCCGCGAACTGGGACCGCTCCAAGAACGCGGCGGCCGACTGGACGCGCTGGGACACGACTTACCAGACTTATTTCGCTTCGCTGCAGCATCGCTTCGACAACGACTGGCGGGTCAAGCTCAGCTACAACCGCAGCGAGCGCAAGGCCGACTCGTACCTGCTCTACCTGTCGGGCGCGCCCGACAGGACGACCGGGCTGGGCATGAGCACCTTCGCCGGCTCCTATGACGTGAAGACGACGCAGGACGACGTAGCCGTGCAGGCCGACGGCCCGTTCGAACTGCTGGGCCGCAAGCACGAGCTGGCTTTCGGCTACGTCTACGCCAACCAGAAGTTCAACGCCGACGCCCGCGCGGCCACGCCGGCATTCGGCCTCGCGCCGGACTTCAATGCCTGGAACGGATCCTTTCCGGAACCCGCCTGGGGCGCCCCCACCTTCTACGAGAACGGCACCACGACGCAGCAGGCGATTTATGGTGTCGCGCGCTTCAACGTGACCGATCCGCTCAAGGTGATCGTCGGCGCCCGGGTCACGAACTACCGGAAGAAAGGGGACGTCGCCTACAGCGGCGCCTACGAGGTCAAGAGCGACAACGAGTTGACGCCCTACGCCGGGGTGATCTACGACCTGAACGACAAGTATTCGCTCTACGCCAGCTACACCGATATCTTCCTGCCCCAGAACGCGCGCGACGTGGGCGGCCGGTACCTCGATCCGGTCCAGGGCAAGGCCATGGAAACGGGGATCAAGGGCGAATTCCTGGATGGCCGGGTGAATGCCTCCGCGTCCGTGTTCCACATCAAGCAGAACAATCTGGCGCAACAGACGACGGACACCGTACCCGGGACCAATCCGCCGGAAACGGCCTACCGCGCGGTGGACGGCGCGACCAGCAAGGGCTTCGAGCTGGAAGTCACGGGCGAACTGGCTCCCAACTGGAACCTGAGCGCCGGCTACACCCATTTCCGGGCCAAGGCCGCCGATGGCACGGACGTGAACAGCCTGTATCCGCGCCGGCTGTTCCGGCTCTTCACCACCTACCGCCTGCCCGGCGCCTGGAGCGGGCTGACCGTGGGCGGCGGCCTGAACTGGCAGGGCAAGACCTACACGAATGCCCCGAACCCGCTGGGCGTGGTCGAGAAGGTCGAACAGAAGGACTACGCCCTGGTCAGCCTGATGGCGCGCTACGAGATCAACAAGCAGTTGACCGCGCAGTTGAACATCAACAACCTGTTCGACAAGAGGTACTACGGCATGTTCGCGGCCTACAGCCAGCTCACCTACGGCGCGCCGCGCAACGTCACGGCCAGCCTGAAGTACAAGTTCTGAACGAAACGGGCCAGGAAGGCTTGCCGGGACCGCGGCACCGGCAGGTTTCTATACCGACTCCCTGGCCCGCAATGCCGCGGTCAGTTCAACCGCCGTCTTGCGCAGCGGCTCCAGATAGTTCGCCAGCAACTCCTCGGCCGACGCCCTCCCCTCAGGCACGCTGATGTTCAAGGCCGCGACGACCTTCCCGGCGCCATCCCGCACCGGCACCGCCAGCGATCGCAGGTTCGGCTCCAGTTCCTGGTCCACCAGCGCCCAGCCCTGCCCGCCGATCTCCCGCAGCATGTCCAGCAGCAGGTCCGTGTCGACCACGGTGTGGGGGGTATTGCGCGCGGGCGGCAGTTGGCGCAACAAGTCCCGCTGCACGTCGACGGGCTGGGCCGCCAGCAGGACACGTCCCAGCGACGTGCAATAGGCCGGCACCCGGCTGCCGACGGTCCGGCTGACATCGACGATATGGGGATTGCTCCGGATCCGCGCCACATAGACGGCGTAGGGGCCGTCCAGCGTGGCCGCTGAACAGCTCTGGCGCACCTTCTCGGTCAGCCGCGCCATCAAGGGCCTGGCAACGTCCCAGAACGGATAGGACGACAAATAGGCATAGCCCAGGCTGAGCGCCCGCGGCGCCAGCATGTAGCGGCTGTCTTCGTTCCTGACGTAGCCCAGCGAACCCAGGGTCAGGAGGAGGCGCCGCGCCGTGGCCCGATCCAGCGAGGCCTCCTGCGCCAGGTCGGTGAGCGACCGGCCACGCGGGTGTCCTCCCAATGCCTCCATCAACGCCAGGCCGCGCGCCAGCGCGCGCACGTAGCTCTGCGGGTCTCTCGATTCCTCGTTCGTCGTCATTTCTGCCTTTCTTGGTCTTCCTGCAAGTGCGGAGCATACCGCTTGACAGTCTGGACACCCCGCGCCCATAATTTTCACTAAACGCACACATTTTCATCTAGTGCACAATCATAACCGAAGACGAGGAGACGTCATGGAAACGGTGTTCAGTCCCCGGCAGCAGGAGTTGGTCGAAAGAATCGACGAACTGGTTTTTTCGTCCCTATCCAAGCGCGCGGCGGAGCTGGACCAACGGGGCGAGTTTCCCGATGCCGACTTCCGCGACCTGCATCGCGAAGGTCTGTTGCTCTCCACGCTGCCGCGCAAGGATGGCGGTCTGGGATTCGGCTTCGATGGCGACGATCCGCTTTCCTACTTTCTGATCATCGAGCGGCTGGCCATGGGCAATCCATCGACGGCCCATTGCTTCCAGGTCCACAGCAACGCCGCGCAGATCGTCCGGGCATTCGGCTCCGACGAACAGGTCGCGCGCTTTCTCGCCCCCACCAGGGAGCATGGCCGGCTGCTGGTGGGCGCCGGTTCCGAACCGGGCGGCGGCCGAGGCGGCACGGTGGCCCGTCCCGTGCGCGGCGGCCTGTCGATCACCGGCGTCAAGCACTACGCCACGAACGCTTCGCGCAGCGACTGGCTGACGGTGCATGTGCGCAACGAGCAGACCAACCTGCTGGAGACGGTGGTGGTCCATCGGGAAAGCGCCGGGCTCGACATCGATGAAGTGTTCTGGAACCCCGCGGGAATGCGGGCCTGCGTCAGCCCCCTGCTGACCTTCAAGGAATGCTTCGTGCCCGACGATTGCGTGCTCGCGCGCCCCGGCGCGTTCCTGACCGAACACTGGCTGGGCAAGATCAACTTCGGCTTTACCGCCAACTACCTCGGAACGCTGCAGGCCATGTTCCAGTGGACGGTGGATTACATGCGGCAGCGCGGCCAGGTCGATACCCAGGTCTACCAGATGTACGTCGGCGAGATCCGCGCCAAGATCGACGCCGCCCGGCTGCTGTATTACCACGCCGTCAACCTGGCCCGCCAGGACATGGTTCAGGGTTTGCTCAAGAGCAACGAGGCCAAGTACCTGGCCGTCGATTGCCTGCAGCGATTCAAGGAGATCGCCGGCCAACTGGTCGGCAGCACGGCCTTCTTCAGGTCTTTTCCGCTGGAACGCATGATGCGCGACATGGACGTCCACTCGCTGCACCGCCGGCATCACTTCGGCGCGGTCATGGTCGGGCAGGCCGAACTCGGCCTGCCCTTCGAACTGGCGCATTCCTGATCCGACGCAGAGGAAACCCATCGATGACATCCGAATACAACACCCCCCACCCCGTGTCCTGGTCGAGGGCATGGCAAACGGACCCGCTGGGCGGCGCGCTGAGCGACCAATGGCCCGAGTTGATCGCGTCGTTCCGCGCCCGCGCGCCGCTGGGGCGCGAGGCACCGCCGCTGCGAGGCGAAACCCTGGATGGCCCCGCCTTCGACCTGGACGCCTATCGGGGGCACAAGTCCGTGCTCGTGGTCTTCGGCAGCCTGGCGTGCCCGCCGTGCGTGACGAACATCCGCACCACCACACCTAGCCTCGTCTCGCTGTACGAGCAGTATTCGCAGGCAGTGGAGTTCTGCTATGTCTACACGCGGGAGGCCCATCCCGGCAGCCGTATCGGCGCCCATGCGTCGATGGACGAAAAGCGCCGCAATGCCGCCCGGCTTCGAGAGCAGGAACCCTTCCCGTTCCCGCTGCTGATCGACGCGCTGGACGGCGCCAACCAGCTCGCCTGGGTCGATCCGCAATTCAACAATCCGGTGTTCCTGGTCAATCGCGCGGGCATCGTGGTCTACAAGTCGGCGTGGCTCGACGCCTCGGAACTGCCCCAGGTCCTGGACGACGCCGCGCTGTGGGACGCCAGGTCCCCCACCGAAAAGACCATCAAGAAAACATATAGCGAACGCATCCGCCCGCTGCGCGAACCCTTCGACTCCACCGCCAATGCCCGCATCAAGAAACTGATGGACTTCATCGGCCTCGAACAACGGGCGATGGGTCCCATCCCCGGCGTGGAAGCGGAGCGCGCCGGGCCCGGGACAGGAGACAAGGCATGAATACCTCGATATCGGCGCCGGACACCGCGAGGTCCGGCGCATCGGCCGACCCGTTGCTGCAAGGTCTCGCGGCCGGCCCGCTGTACGTGGACCGCCGGTGCTACACCGACCCCCGCATCTTTGCGCTCGAACAGCGCGATATCTTTGCCCATACCTGGCAATTCATCGCGCACGACAGCGAGCTGAAGCAGGCGGGCGATTTCCGTACCACCGAGCTGGCGGGCGAGCCCGTCATCGCGATCCGGGGCGCGGACGGCCAACTGCGGCTGTTCCTGAACACCTGCCGCCACAAGGGCACGCTGCTGGTCGACGCGCCGGCCGGCCAGTGCGAAAAGATGAAGTGCCCCTACCACCACTGGACCTACGACACGCAAGGCGGCCTGATCAGCGTTCCCAAGGTCGAAGCCTACGGCGACCGGTTCCGCTTCGCCGAGAACGGCCTGGTCCCGGTTGCCCGTTTCGACGTCCATGCCGGCATGTGGTTCGGCTGCCTGGATCCCGACGCGCCGCCGCTGGTGGAGTATCTGGGCCCCGCCGCGCCCCACCTGGCCGAGATCGGCGCCTATGCGGGCCAGGAGCTCGTGGCGCTGGGCGCCTATCGCTACAGCTACGACGCGAATTGGAAGCTGCTGATGGAAAACACGCTCGACGACTACCACGCCGAGTACCTGCACGACTACGCGTTCACGCAGCGCGCCGCGCTGTTCCAGATGGAAGGAACCAGCGGCTTCCAGGAAAAAGAGGGGTCGCGCTTTTCCCTGGACCTGGGCATCCACGGGGCGTTCGATCAATGCGACGACATCCGCACGCTGACGATTCAAACGCTTCGCGAAAGACGTCTCTACCTGGGCATCTTCCCGAGCTTCATCGCCCTGTACAACCCGGTCTGGGACGTCACCAGCTTCCGGGTCATCGAACCGGTCAGCGTGGACAAGACCAATGTGCTGACCTATTGCCTGGCCCCCAGGTCCGCCACCGAAGAACAGCGCCGGGCGATCGGCGAACGCTTTCATTACTCCTGGGGCCCGGGCGGCCGGGCCGGTGTCGACGACATCGTGGTCTTCTCCCGCGTCCAGAAAGGGTTGCAGGCCCGGGCCGGCGGCCGCATCAACATCGGCCGCGGCATCGACAGGACCGACCCCCAGGGCGGTCCCGCGGACGACCACGCCGTACGGGCGCTGTGGAAAGGCTGGCGGCAGTACATGGGGGTGGACGAAGCCGCGGGAGCGCCGACATGCTGACATTCGACGACGACACCCGGGTCGACCCGGAAGTCACCGCGCTGGTCGATGAATATGTGTGCCTGCTGGACCGCCGGCGAGGAACCGCCTGGCTGGAGCTGTTCACCCCCGACGGCTACTACCTGGTGGCGCGCGAAGCCGAGATCGAGCAGGGTAACAACGTCCTGATCATCGGCGAAGACCTCAAGCGGCTGCGCGCCCGCATCGTCTCCGGGGCCGAGCGCGACCGCCGCCGCAGCGTGCACACGGTCAGCGGCGTCCGCTGCGATCGCGACGCCACGCACGCGACGGCCTCCTTCACGGTCTGGCTGGACGGCAGGCCCACCTATTGCGGGGTCTATCGGATGGCGCTTGCCCGGCACGACGGGAAACTGCTCATCCGCCGTTGTGAAGTCGGGCTGTTCGGCGACATCGTCCACACCCCCATATTCCTGCCCGTGTGAGGCCGCCATGTCCACGCCCGATCTCGAGTTCAGCCACGTCGGCATCCATGTACACGACATGGACACGATGGTGGGCTTCTATCAGCGCGTACTGGGGCTGGTCCTGACCGACCGCGGCCATCTGCCCGGACGCGAACTGGCTTTCATGAGCCGCAACCCCAGGGAGCATCACCAGGTGGTCCTGGTCAGCGGGCGGACCGGCGCCGGGGACGACAAGGTCATCAACCAGATTTCGTTCCGCGTCGCCTCGCTGGAACACCTGCAGGAAGTGTTCGGCTGGCTCCAGCGCGAATCCGGCCCCAGCCGCTTCCGCGCCATCGATCACGGCAATGCCTGGACCCTGTATTTCCACGATCCCGAGGGCAACCGGCTCGAACTGTTCGTCGATACGCCCTGGTATGTCCGGCAGCCGCGCTCCGAGCCCCTGGACCTGGCCGAACCGGCCGACCGCATCCGTGCCCGGACGCAGGCATGGTGCCATGCCGACCCCAGCTTCGCGCCCGCGCAAGTCTGGCGGGCCGATCTGAAGGCGCGTATCGAACAGGGCATGGGGAGTTCGCATGTCAGCCAATGAAAACCGGATCAGTACCGATTTCCGCCGCGCGCTGCGCGGATTCGCGGCCACGGTTTCCATCGTTTCGGCCCGCGACCGCGCGGGCAACCACGGCATCACCGTGACGGCCGTGTCTTCGGTGTCGATGGATCCGCCTTCCCTGCTCGTGGTCGTGAACCGTTCCGGCGGCATGCACGCGGCCCTGGCCGAAGGCGAGCGATTCTGCATCAACATCCTGGGCACCGAACAGGTCGAACATTCCCGCCTGTTCGGCAAATCGATGCCAATGGGCGAACGTTTCGAACATGGAGATTGGCGGCTGTCGGCCGACGACGTGCCCTATCTGAACGAAGCCCAGGCGAACATCTTCTGCCGGCGGGTCTCCCAGCTGGATGTCGGCACGCATACCGTTTTCGTCGGCACGGTCTATCGGCTCGCCATCGGCGACGCCATCTCGCCCTTGATCTATCTCAACGGCGAATACCTGGGGCTGGACGACGAGGCCGGCGCCGGCCTCGTCACCGCCTCCCCTCCGGCCGCTGCCGCGGTCCGGTCTTCCACCAGTCACCCGAGCCTCCATCATGCCCACCGACGAATTTGAATTCATCGACGCGTCCGGACTCGAAGCGCTGCTGCTCGGGAACCAGCGATTCGCCCTGTTCGATGCCCGCGACGAAGGACTGTTCGCCAAGTCCCACATGTTGTTCGCCTGTTCGCTGTCGCTCGCGGACCTGGAGGCGCGCCTGTTCCGGCTGGTCCCGTGGCAACGGACCTTGATCGTCCTGACCAGCGACGAAGAAGACGGCATGGCGGCCCGCGCGGCGCGGCGCTGCCTCGGGCTGGGTTATTCGAACCTGCGCCTGCTGCGCGGAGGCAACCAGGCCTGGCAACGTCACGGCAAGTCGCTGTTCCGGGGCATACATGTTCCCAGCAAGGCCTTCGGGGAACTGGTCGAGGCCCACTATCACACCCCCATGATCGAGGCGGCCGAGCTGCATGGCCTGATGGCCAGCGGCGCCAAGGTCCGCGTCTTCGATTGCCGCCCCCCCAATGAATTCCACCGCATGAGCCTGCCCACCGCCCGCAACTGCCCCGGGGCCGATCTGCTGTCGCGCGTGCCGGCCATGGTGGATCATGACGAGACCATCGTCATCAACTGCGCCGGCCGCACGCGCGGCATACTGGGCGCCCAGTCCCTGATCAGCGCCGGCGTCCGCAACCGGGTGGTGACGCTGAAGAACGGCACCATGGGCTGGCACCTGGCGGGATTTCCGCTGGAATCCGGCCGCAGCGACCTGGTCGAGCCCGTCGACCCGGCGCAGCTCGATGGCGTACGGCGGATGGCCGCGAACCTGAGGGAGCGATTCGGCATAGCCGTGCTGGACATGTCCGCCTGGCTGTCGCAGGCCGAAGGCGAGCCCGCAGGCCGTCCGCTCCTGCTGGACGTGCGCGGACCGTGGGAATACCAGGCCGGCCACCTCCCCGGCTCGCGCAACGCGCCCGGCGGCCAGTTGCTACAGGCCACCGACTACTACGTCGCCGTCCGCAACACCCCCCTGCTACTGGCCGACGACGACGGCATCCGCGCAAGCATCACCGCCGCCTGGCTGCTGCAAATGGGCTTGCGCGACGTCAGCGTGCTCGATCATCGCGACATTTCCAGGCACATGACCGAGTCCGGCCCGGCCTGCTGGCTCCCGGCCCGCCTGGTCCCTCCCGTCGATACCGTCGATGCCCCGCGACTGGCGCGCGACATGGAAGACGGCACCACCCTAGTACTCGACCTGGGCAGCAGCGACGACTACTACAAGGGCCACATCCCCCGCTCCCGCTTCGTCATGCGCTCCCGGCTGGCGCACAGCGTGCCCGCGCTGCCCCGGCTTCCTTGCGTCACCCTGGTCGCCGACGATGTGGTCACGGGCGCTTTCGCGGCCCGGGAAATCGCCGGCCGCTACGGCGCCCCGGTCCGGCTTCTGCAAGGCGGGCGCCAGGCGTGGCGCGAGGCCGGCCTGCCGATGCAAACCGGGCTGGAAGATGCCGTCGATCCCCCCGAAGACATGTGGCACATCCCCTCTTCGCCATTGGGCGGACTGGATTCTGCCATGCGCGACTACCTGTCCTGGGAAATCGACCTGGCCGCCCAGGTCGCCCGCGAACCAGGCACGCGCTACAGCGTGGGTGATCGGCCGGACCCTTCGCCACGCGCTCCCGCCCCCCCCGCACCGGCGCAAGCCGCCGGACCCCGCAACTAGCCCCCTCTTGCCTGGGCCGCAAGCGTCACCGGGCATCGTTCACACACCAGGAGACAGCCATGCACAAGAAGCAGACGACCGCAGTGACACGGCGCGAGGCGATCGCGCGCATCGCCTGGACGGCAACGGCCTCCGCGCTCCCCTTTCCCGCGCTGGTCCGTGCCAATGGCGGCCCGGTCCGCCTTGTCATCGCCTCGACCCCCGGGACCGGCCCCGACACCATGTCGCGCCTGATGCAGCCGCTGCTGCAATCGCGCTGGGACCGCACCGTGATCGTGGAGAACAAGCCCGGCGCCGGCGGCGTCATCGGCATCGATGCGGTCGCCAAGTCCGCGCCCGATGGCGGCACCTTGATGCTGCAGACGTCAACCATGTTCCTGTTGCCGTACTTCTACAAGAGCATCCCCTTCGATCCGGTCAAGAGCTTCCAGCCCATTTCGCAGGTAGGGTGGAGCACATTCGCGCTCGTCGTGAACGACAGCGTTCCCGCCAGCGATCTGCCCACGCTCATACGGTGGCTCGCGGCGGGTGGCGGGAAAATCAGCTACGCCAGCCCGGGCAACGGCACCGAGAACCACCTGTTCGCGGAATTGTTCAAGCAGCAGGCGGGCGTGGAAATGATGCACGTGCCCTATCGCGGCACGGCCAATGCCATCCAGGACCTGATCGGCAACCAGGTGGCCTTGATGTTCCTTCCCATCGCCACCGCCAACACCCATGCCAAGACCGGCAGGCTGCGCATCATCGGCTGCACCAGCAAGGAGCGCTTTCCGCTGCTGCCGCAGATTCCCTCGCTGCAAGAACAGGGGCTGGCCGGATTCGACTTCAGTGTCTGGTACGGCGTGTGGGGCCCCGCCGGCATGCCCGCCAATATCGTCTCGCAATACAACGAAGGCATTCGCGGCGTGCTCGCCAGGCCCGACATCGTCAAGCAATTCGGCGAGCAAGGCTGGGCCGTGAAGTCCGGGTCCCCGCAAGAACTCGACGCGCTCGGCCGCCAGCAATACACCCGATGGGGAGAGGTCATCGAACAATCCAAGATCGATACGGGGGTATGACCGTGAGCGAGTCGATTGCCGACGAATTCGGCGGACGCCCGGTCTGGCTGGTCGGCGCCACCGGTACGCTGGGACAGGCCATGGCGCGCCTGCTGTCGCAACGCGGGGCGATACTCGCCCTGTCGGGACGGCGCGCGGCCGAACTGGAACAGTTGGCGGCCGGCCTGCCGGGCCAGGCCATCGCCGTCCCTGTCGACCTGCTGGACCAAGCGAGCGTGAATGACGCCGCGCGGAGCATCAAGCGCAGGCTCGGCGCGGCCGGCTCCCTGGTCGTTTCAGTGTCCATTTCCGCGTTCGGCGAATTCCTCGAATTGCCCGAAGCCAGTTTCGCGTCGGCCATGGACACCAAATACCTGGGCGCGCTGCGCGCCATGCGTGCCGTGCTGCCGGACATGATCGCGCAACGCTATGGCCGCATCGTCACGCTGTCCGGCGGCAGCGGCAGCCGGCCGCGGCCGGTGCACCTGCCCGGCGGAGCCGCCAACGCCGCCCTGGAGCTGCTCTCGCGCGGCGCCGCCATGCGTTATGCCCGCGACGGCATCCGCGTCAACGTCGTCGCCCCCGGTCCCATCGCCTCGCCCCGCATGCAGGCCATCGTCGCGGCCTCGGACGCCGCTGGCCAGGGCGACGGCGACCGGCCCGCCGGCCAACCCCGGGATGTGGCCGAAGCGGTCTGTTATCTCTTGAGCGAGCGGTCGAATTTCGTCAATGGCACGGTACTGAAAGTCGATGGCGGCACACACTGATCCTACCCTCTCGCAATGGCTGGGCGACCGGTTGGCGGCGGCGGCCCGCACCGGGCTTCCCGCCGACGCGCTGGAGAGCGCCGCCCGGCTGATCCTCGACACGCGCATGGTGGCCTGGGCGGGCGCGGCACAGCCTGACGTCATCGCCGTGCGCGAGCTGACATGGCGCAACGGCGGCGCGGCGCAAAGCAGCATCTGGTCGGGTCCGTGGAAGGTGCCCGCGGCCGAGGCCGCGTTCGTGAACGCGCTCTGCGCCTCGGCCCTGGACTATGACAGCCTGCACGCCAACGTGCATCCCGATGCCATCGTGGCGGCTTCGGCCTGGGCCGTGGGCGAGTCGGTCCATGCCACGGGACGCGAGGTCCTGCAGGCCTGCGCCCTGGGCAGCGAACTGGTCTGCCGGCTGGCCGACGCCGTCTCGGGGCCGCAGAAGGGTTGGACCATCGGCGCCGTCCTTGGCACCTTCGGCGCCGCCGGCGCCGCCGCGCTGCTGATGCGGCTGCCTCCGGAACAGATCGCCCATGCCTTGGGGCTGTGCCTGTCCATGGCCGCCGGTTCGCAGCAGGCCAACGTCGAACAGGTACTGGCCAAACGCCTGCAACCCGCGCTGGCCGCCCGCGCCGGCGTCCAGGCCGCCCTGCTCGCCCAGGCCGGCATGACCGCGCCGGCCCAGGCCTTCGAGGGGCGATTCGGTCTCTGGAATCTGTATTTCCCAAGTGATCGCGAGCGCGTCTCGGATCAATTCGGCGTCCGGTTTTCGCTACGGGAGACCGGCCTGAAGAAGTACCCGGTCTGCGCCTGCAGCCATGCCGCGCTGGACGCCCTCCACGCCATCCTGCGGCCGGGCGGCATCCAGCTCGACGACATCGCCAGGATCGAGGCGCAGATCTCGCCATTCATGGACAGGCTGGTAGGCGGCGCGTTCTCCCCCGCGTCCAACCCTCAGGTCACGGGACAATTCTCGCTGCGCTACGGATTGGCCTCGATCGCCCTGCGCGGCCGGCTCGGCCTGGCCGAGATCGCGCCGGCCGCGGTACTCGACCCCGGGATCGCCGGGATCGTGGACCGCATCCACCTCGCCGTCGACACCCGCCATACCGGAGAGCTGGCACCGGCCACGGTCCGATTGACGCTGCGCTCGGGCCAGGCCATCGAACATACGGTGACAACCATGCCGGGCGGTCCCGCCGCCCCCATGAGCGCCGCCGAACTCGAACGGAAGTACCTGGAATGCGCGGCCGTGCACGCGGCGGAAAACGCCCCTGCCCTGGTCGCCGCCGAAATCGCCCGCCTGGCCCGCATGGACCGGCTCGACGATATCAACCACTGGACCGCGGCCGGGAATACCGGGCCGGACCGTGGCGCCTGATCAGAACCCGCCGAACATCGTGCCCAGCGCGATGACCAGCGCCAGCGCCGGCAGCGGAAAAAGGATCGTCACCGCGGCGATGTCTCCATACGATTGCCGGTGCGTCAGCTTGCAGATGGCCAGGAGCGTGATGATGGCGCCGCAGTGCGGCAAGGTGTCCATGCCGCCGGCCGCCATCACCGCAACACGGTGCATGAGTTCGGCGCTGATGCCCGCCTCGTGCGCCATGCGCAGGTAGTCCTGGCCCAGCGTCTGCAAGGCGATGCTCAGCCCGCCCGAGGACGACCCCGTGATGCCCGCCAGTACATTCATCGCCACCGCCTCGGAAATCAGCGGATTGCCCGGCGCCACGTTCAGCACCGCATCGCGGATGATGGCGAACCCCGCCAGCCCGGCGATGATCGCCCCGTAGCCCACTTCGGAAGCCGTGTTGAAGAGCGGCAGCATGAAACCGAACACGCCCTGGTTGATGGTGTTCTTCAGGTTGCTCCAATGCTTGAGCCGCAGCAGCACCAGCACCGCGCAGGCCGTGGCCAGCGCGACGATCAGCGCCCACAGGCCGACGATCTTCTGCGGCGCCAGGTCGGGGAAGCGCTGGGCCAGGAACGAGAAATCCACCGCCGGGAACACGACATAGGTGAACAGGGCGTTGATCCCGACCACCAGCAGCAGCGGCAAGAGGGCCAGCGGCACCGGCATGATCGACCAGCGGGCGTCCTGCCGCGCGCCGGCGTCCGTGGGCGCGCCCTCTTGCGCGTCGTCGTGGTCGCCGTAGCCCTCACCCGCGGCATGGGCGGCCGCGGCGCGGCGCCGCAGCCACCAGGTGCCGCCGCCGAACATGATGACGGCCGCGATGATGCCCAGGCCGGGCGCCGCGAAAACATTGGTGCCGAAGTACGGAATGGGGATCGCGTTCTGGATGGCGGGCGTGCCCGGCAAGGCCGTCATGGTGAAGGTGAAGGCCCCCAGCGCGATCGTGGCGGGAATCAGCCGCTTGGGAATCCGCGCCGCCTTGAACAGGTCGACCGCGACCGGATAGATCGCGAAGGCCACGACGAACAGCGACACGCCGCCATAGGTCAACAGCGCGCAGGCCAGCACCACGGTGACGATGGCGTGCTTCTCGCCCACGCTGGCCACGATCCAGCGCGACAGCGTATTGGCCGCCCCCGAGTCGGCCATCAGTTGGCCGAACAGCGAGCCCAGCAGGAAAATGGGCAGGAATTGCAGCACGTAGCCGCTCAGGGCCGTCATGAACGTGCCGGTATAGATGGGCAGCAACAGCGCGGCATCGCCGGACAGCACCACCGCCAGCGCGCCCATCAGCGGCGCCAGCAGCAGCACGGTGACGCCGCGATAGGCCAGGTACATCAACAGCGCCAGGGAAACGACGATGGCAAGCGTGCTGGTCATGGGACTCCTTCGGGCAAGGCTGGGCAAAGCCCGATCATCTCATACCGACACGACAGTCTCCGGTCCGCGTCCCGGCCGGACACCTTCCTAGGCCGCGAGCGGCGCCAGCCCCCGCAAGTAGGCCAGCGTCTCGGCCAGGCCGACGACGTCGCCGTACTTGGTGTCGAGATCGAACAGGCTCTGCGCATGCGCGGCGGCCGAGCGGTCTCCCACCCCTTCCTGTACCACCATGGGCCGGAATCCCAGCTGGCAGGCATCCACGGCGGTGGCGCGCACGCAGCCGCTGGTCGACGTGCCCGTCAGGATCAGCGTATCGACGCCCAGGTTCTGCAACCGGGACGCGAGGTCGGTGCCGAAGAAACACGATGCATACTTCTTGTAGAGCACGATGTCGTGCTCGCCGCGATGCAGCCTCGCATCGATGTGGTGGCCGTCGCCCTCGGCCGCCAGGGACATCGACCCCTTCTGCTTGATGGCCCACAGGCCGGCGTCCCGCATCTGCGGGTCGTCATAGCGCACGCAGGTGAAAATGGCGGGCACGCCCTTCTCGGCGGCGGCATCCAACAAGGCGTTGGTGGCGGCGACCTGGGCCGAGAGATCGGCGCCCAGCGGGCGCGACGGGTCGGTAAAACCCTTGGTCAGGTCCACCACCATGAGCGCGGGCCGGCGGCCGAACCCCAGCCGCACGGCGAAACCGCGTTCGCGGAAAAAAGCGTAATCCGGATGCTGCGAAATATCGATCAATTGCTTCGTCCTGAAAAAACGCCGCCTCGCGACGGCGTGAAAACACGGCTCACTGCACGTGGATGCCGGCCTCGCGTATCACTTTCTCCCACTTGGCCGCGTCCGCGGCAAAACGCCGGGCCAGTTCCTGCTGCGGCAGGTACTCGGGCTCGATCCCCTGCGCGGCCAGCGTGGCGCGCGCATCCGCCGACAGCATCACGCGCTGGATCTGTTCGCCCCACTTGTCGACCACCTCGCGCGGCAGGTTCTTCGGCCCGACCACGCTGACCCACAACTGGCTGGCGTACCCCGGCACGCCAGCCTGGGCGACGGGCGGCACGCCGGGCAGCGCGGCGACCGGCACGGTGTCCGCCACCGCCAGCGCCTTGAGCTTGCCCGCCTTGATGTGGGGCAACACGGCGCTGATGGGCGAAAACACCAGCTGGATCTGCCCGCCCAGCAGGTCCGCCACCGCCGGGGCCGTGCCTTTGTAGGGCACGTGCACCATCTGGATGCCCGCCATGGATTGGAACAACTCGGCCGACAGGTGATGCAGCGTGCCCTCGCCCGCCGACCCGAAGGTCAGCTTGCCCGGGTTCTTGCGCGCCAGATCAATGAATTCCCCGACTGTGTTCGCGGCCACGGAAGGATGCACCGTCATCACGATGGGCACCTTGGCGATGCTCGCCACCGGAGTCAGGTCACGCCCGATGTCGAACGGCAGGTTCTTGTACAGCAGCGGCGCCACCGACCAGATCTCGTTGGGCAGCACCAGCATCGTGTAACCGTCGGCCGCCGCCTTGGCCACGGCCGACGTGCCTATCTGGCCCGCCGCGCCCGGACGATTCTCCACCACGACCGGCTGCCCCCAGGCCTCGCCCGCCTTCGACGCGAAGTAGCGCGCCATGTAGTCCGTGCTCCCGCCCGGGGAAAACGCATCGATCAGCTTCACCGTCCGCGCCGGATAGTCCGCCGCGGCGGCCGGCCCCCCGGCCAGCCATACCGCCACCGCCAGCCCCGCGCCGGCCGCGCGCGCAAAGATATTCATGTCGTCCCCTCGTTGTCTTGTCGATGCGCGCCATTAGATGACGGGGCAACGGGGGCATCCAGAACATTTTTGCTATGCGAGCGGTATGTTTTCGTTACCGCGGCTCCGTTACCATGCAGCCGTGCCCCACTCCAGCCCCGAGGTGTCCGATGAACCTGCGGCAGCTACGCTACTTCCGCGCGGCGGTCGAACAACGCAACTTCACCCGCGCGGCCGAACGCATGCACGTCGCCCAGCCCGCGCTGGGCCAGCACATACGCATGCTGGAGGAAGAACTGCAGGTGACCTTGCTCACGCGCCATTCGCGCGGCGTCGCCCCCACCCCCGCGGGCCAGTTGCTTTATTCCCGCAGCGCCGAAGTGTTCGAATTGCTGGAGCAGATCCGCAAGGAAGTCGTCGGGGTCGACCGCAAGCAGCGCCCCGCCATCTCGCTGGGGTTGACGCCCAGCCTGACCCTGCTCATCGGCGCCGACCTGCAACTGGCGGCCACGCACGCGCTGCAACACCTGACCCTGAGCCTGCGCGAGGATCCCAGCTTCCTGCTGGTCGACGCCGTGGAACGCCAGGAGCTGGACATCGCGCTGGCCTACGACATCGATCCCCGGCAGGGCCTGTCCATCACGCCGGCGCTCAAGGAGCAACACCTGTTCGTGACGCACCCCGACCAGGCACCGCCGCAGGACGCCGTCACGCTGGACCAGATCCTGGGCTTCGGCCTGGCCATGGGCACCGAGCGCGACATCGGCCGCCGCGCGCTGGCGCGGGTGGCGGGCATACCGCCCGCCGAGCTGCCGATCCGCTACGAGGTCCAGTCCATCGCGGCGATCCGCGAGCTGCTGCTGCGCGGCTCGGCGGCCAGCGTGCTGCCATACGGGACCGTGGCGCGGGAGTTGGCGCAAGGCACCCTGGTCGCGCGGCGCATCGTCGGATGCGAGATGGAAAGCGTCCTGTACGTGGTGCGGCGGGCGAATACCGACCGGGACGACGGCGCGCTGGTGGAGATGGCGCTGGCGATGATCCTGGAACGCCTGGGGGACATGGCCCGCCGCTGACCCGCCGGCACGGTCTCGTCACGCCGCGCCGCACGCCCGCACGAAATCGTCCGCCAGCCCCGCCACGGCGCGCTTGGGCCAGATCGCGCTGACGTCGAAGCTGGGCAGCCGCGCGCCGTCCTCGACCTCGCAATAGCGCACGCCGGCGAAATCCAGCGAACGTATCCAGCTGGGCAGCAGCGCGATCCCGCAACCGCCGGCCACGCAGGCCAGCACGGTCAAGGTCCGGTTGGCCTCCTGCACGATTTCCGCATCCAGGCCCGCCTTGCGGAACGCGTCCATGACGGCCTCGTAGAAGGTCGGCAATTGCGAATGCGGAAACATCACCAGGCCGGCCCGGGCGATGTCCGCCATCGACATCCGCTCCTGGCCGCCGGGCAGCAGGTCTTCCGGCACCGCCGCCACGAGGCGCTCGCGCATCAGCACTTTCTCGTGCATGACCCCGGACAAGGCCACCGGCGTATGCACCAGCGCCACGTCGATCTCGCCGCGCGACAGGGCCTGCGCCTGCTCGGCGTTGCTCATCTCGCGCAGCACGATGCGCAGGCCAGGGACCTCGCCGCGCAGGACGCGCAGGGCGCGCGGCAGGATATCGACCAGCGCGCTGGAAACCAGCCCGACGCGCAGCACCCCCGCCCGTCCCGCCGCGATGGCCTGGGCCGCATCGATGGCGTTGACGATGCGGAACACGCCGCGCCGGACTTCCTCGGCGATCTGCCGCGCCGCCGGCGTGGGCTCGGCGCCGCGCCGCGACCGCTGGAACAGCGTCACGCCCAGTTCGCGTTCGAGCCGCGCCAGGGACTGGCTCAGGGCCGGCTGGGCCACGCCCAGCTTCTCGGCCGCCTTGCTCAGGCTGCCCGTGTCCAGGACCGCGATGAACTCTTCCAGGCGCCGGATATCCATCACAAAACCTTATATAAAAACATGGTTTCCAGTATAGATAAATATAACAAGCCTTCCTAGAATCGGCCCAACCGGCACGATCACCCAAGCCGGATACGATTCTGGAGAGACACCCCGTGGCCGACCCCACGCCCCCGCTCGTCGATGCGCACGCGCATGTCTTCGCCCGCTCGCTGGCGTTGACGCCGGACCGGCGCTACGCGCCGCAAGCCGATGCCTTGCTGGAGGACTATCTCGCGCATCTGGACACCCATGGGCTGCATGCCGGCGTGCTGATCCAGCCCAGCTTCCTGGGCACGGACAACCGCTACATGCTCGACGCCATCCGCCAGGCGCCGCGCCGCCTGAAAGGCGTGGCGGTCGTGGACGAACATGCCTCGCCCGCCGAGCTGGAGCGGTTGGCGCATGGCGGCATCGCCGGCATCCGGCTGAACCTGATCGGCCGGCCGCTGCCCGTGCTGGATCAGGGCGGCTGGCCCCGATTGCTAGCCTGCCTGCGGGCGCTGGACTGGCATGTCGAAGTCCACGTGGAAGCGGCGCGCCTGTCCGGCATCGTCGGCCCGCTGCGCGCGGCGCACTGCCGCGTGATGGTGGACCACTTCGGCCGGCCCGACCCGGCGTTGGGTGCCGCCGACCCCGGTTTCCAATGGCTGCTCGAGGCCGCCCGCGACGACGGCGTCTGGGTCAAGCTCTCGGGCGCCTATCGCAACGGGTCCGAGCCGGGCGGACCGGCGGCAGGCCAAGCCGCACGCCTGCTGGTCGAACATGCCGGCCCGGACCGCCTCGTCTGGGGCAGCGACTGGCCCCATACCCAGCACCCCGGCGTGACCTATGCGCAAACCTATCAGGCACTCGCCGACTGGATCGGCGACATCGATCTACGCCTGCGCATCCTCGCGGCCAATCCGAGCCGCTGCTTTACATTCTAAGGAGACACCATGATCCGTATTCCCTTCCTAGCCACGCTGGCCTTCGCCCTGCCCTTGTCGGCCGCGCACGCCGCCTGGCCCGAGAAACCCGTCACCCTGATCGTCACCTATCCGCCCGGCGGCACGGTGGATACGGTGGCCCGCATCATGGGCCCCAAGCTGTCGGCCAGACTCGGCCAATCGGTCATCATCGACAACAAGGGCGGCGCCGGCGGCATGATCGGCGGCGCCGCGGCGGCCCGCTCCGCCCCCGATGGCTACACCTTCATGCTCGATGCCTCCAACCACGCGCAAAATCCCGCGCTGCAAAGCAAGATGAGCTTCGATACGCTCAAGGCCTTCGACTCCGTATCGCTGCTGCTGCGCGTGCCCAACGTGCTGGTGACCTCGCCACAAGGCACGATGTCCTCGGTGCAGGACCTGATCCGCAACGGCAAGTCCAAGACCCCCGCCTACTTCGCCTCGGCCGGCCCCGGTTCGGCCCAGCACCTGGCCGGCGAACTGTTCAACGTCATGGCCGGCACCTCCCTCGTCCACGTCGCCTATAAAGGCGGCGGCCCGGCCATGGTCGACGTGATGTCCGGCCAGGTGCCCATCATGTTCGCCAGCCTGGGCTCGGCATGGACCCACATCCAGAACGGCAAGCTGCGGCCCATCGCGGTTGGCGGCGACAAACGCTCGGCCGTCCTGCCGCAGATCCCCACCATCGCCGAATCCGGCGTGCCGGGCTTCTCGTCCTACGAATGGAATGCCGTGTTCGCCCCCGCCGGCACCCCCAAGCCCATCATCGACCAGATGTCGGCCGCGCTGGCCGACGTGCTCAAGGATCCCGAGGTCAAGACCAGGCTCGAAGGCATCGGGGCCGAACTGGTCGGCTCCAGTCCCGCCGAACTCGAGACCTTCCGCCGCGCGGAGATCCAGAAATGGCAGGACGTGGTCAAGAAGAGCGGCATCACCATCAACTGAAGACCGGAACCCTGCTCCGCCCGGCGCCCCGGCCGGACCGTCAATCGTCGATCCGGGCCTGCTCGTAGAAGCGGTAGCCCTTGGCCCGCAGCGTGCTGACCGGCAACGCCTGGCCGCAGGCTTGCATCACCTTGGTGCGCAGGCGCCGCATCTGCGTATCCAGACGGCGCTGGTCATATGACAGATAGTCCTCCCCCAGCGCCTCGATGACGGCGCGGCGCGTCACGCACGGCCCGCCGCTCATCAACGCCCGCAGCACGACGTGGTCCTGCTCGGACAGGGGGATGACGACACCCTTGGACGAAACCAGCCGCCGCGGCCGCGCCGACAACCGCCAGCATGACGGATGTTCCGGCAGCAGCTGCGGCTCGACCAGGGCGCCGTCGCCGAGCTTGCGCTCGGTGATGTCGCGCGCCACGCCGATGCGCAATTGGTGCTCTTCCGACCAGGCCGCCGACCAGCTGATGTAGACCACCGTCCCGTCCTTGCGGATGTAGCGGTTCTCGAAATAGCGTTGCAGATAGCCGCCCATGACGCGGTCGATGGAGCCCCGGGTCCGGTCGCGATCCTCCGGATGCACCAGATCCAGCATGTACTTGCCGGCCATTTCTTCCGGCGTATAGCCGAAGATGCGCTCGCATGCCCCGGTGACCGACACGCATTGCCCTTGCGCGGTCACCGCGCATACGGCGTCCAGCATCAGATCGTCCAGGGCGCCCGAGAATGCCCCGGCCCGCCCGTTCCCGCCCTCGTCATCCATCCTGCATGCTTCCTGCCCGCCGCCCGCGACATCCTGGGAAATACCCCAGGAAAGGGTACCCCAGTTGCACGACAGGCAACATCTTACAAGCAGCTCAGGAGGCGTGCGCAGGCCTCCAGCCGGCGGTGATGGACGAGAAGCCCGCCGGCAACAGGCATCAGGCCGGCGTGGCCAGTTCCGGATGGTCGGCCAGCCATTTGGCCAGCAGCCCCTGCATGCCACCCTCTTCCACGATGGTCTTGATGTCGCGCGCCACGGCGGGGTATCGGCGCGTCTCGCCCCGGGTCAGATCGATCACCTCGCCGCTCTCGAAATCGACCTCCAGTTCATCGCCGTCCTGGACGAACTCCCGGATCCCCTTGCACTGGATCAGGCACGGCAAGGCGACGCCTATCGCCGCCCGGAAGGAGCGGAACGGCATCGACTCGCACAAGACGCGCAGGCCCAGCGCCTTCATGGCGATCATGCCGTTGTTGTGCGCCTTGCCGCAGAAGAAGTTCTTGCCGGCGACGATGAAATCGCCCGGCCGGATGCGCGTCTTCAGGCCGGGATCGATCTCGTTGAACAATTCGGGAATCAGCAACGCCGGGTCCGTCACCCGTCCGGTAATGAAGTCGAAGCGCATGACGCCGCCGTCGTGGGGCACGTCGTCCCCCAGGACATGGCAACGCGCGCGGGTCTTCCAGCCGCCTTCCAGGGCCATGTGTCGTCTCCTCAGTGAATGTCAGTGAACAAGTGCCGGATCCGGCTCGGCCCGGGAGGCATCCGCCCACGAACGCGGATCGACGATCCGGCCCGCCAGCGCCGACGCGGCCACGGTGGCCGGGCTGCCCAGATAGCATTCCGCTTCCTTCGACCCCATGCGGCCGACGCCGTTGGTGGCGGCGGTCGAGATCGAGACCTCGCCCGGGCCCAGGGGCGCCCCCACCCCGCCCGCGCAAGGACCGCAGCCCGCCGGCAGCAGGATCGCTCCCGCGTCCAGGAAAACCTGGCTGATGCCTTGCTCGGCCATGCGGCGCGCGATTTCCACCGTGCCGGGCACGACGAACAGGCGCACGCGGTCGGCGATCTTGCGGCCGCGCACGATGTCGGCCGCGAGCGCGAAATCCTCGAACATGCCCGATCCGCACGACCCCAGGTAGGCGTGATCGACCGGACGCCCCGCCGCCTGCCCCACGGGCACGGCATTGTCGGGGCGCCCCGGCAGCGCGACCTGGGGTTCGAGATCGCCCAGGTCGAGCGCCAGGCGGCTCTCGAAGCGGGCATCGTCGTCGCTGCGCACCCAACTGTCGTCGGCCGGCGCCCCCGTCGGCGACAAAGGCGGGAAGATGACGCCGCTGACGCCGATTTCGGTCAAGGTATTGCACAGCGCGATACGCTCGGCCAGCGGCATCGCTTCGACCGCGTCGCCGCCGAACTCGACGATGCGATGATCGAATTCCAGGCCGTGGCGGCCCGAACTCAAGTCGGCGGACAGACGAAAGCCCAGGTCCCGCGCCAGCACGCCCGGCGCGAACCTGCCGCGCAGCTCGACCCGCAACGTCTCGGGCACCACGGTCCACATCGAGCCGGTCGCCAGCACCATGGGCACGTCCGGTCCGGCGCGCAGCGCCAAGGCCCCGACCGCGCCGAAATTCGTGCAGTGCATATCGTAGGCGAACAGGAACATGCCCGGTTTGACCAGGCCCGCCTCCATCGGATAGATGTGGCCGTGCCCGCCCCGCCCCACATCGAAGAAATGCCCGACCTTCCACTCGGCCGCGATGCGCCGGTTGGCCCGGCTCTGCTCGATCGAACGCGGCGTGGTCTGGATGGTGTTGTGGTCGGTGATGATCATCACCCGTTCGGCGTTCGTGATGCGCCGGTAGCCGATGTCGCTCAGTTGCTTGTGGGCGGTCTCGACATAGCCGTCGTGCATGATCACCAGCTCGGGTTCGGGCGAAATCACGTCGCCCGGCTTGACGCTGTCCAGCCCGCATGCGCGCGCCAGAAGCTTCTCCGTCATGGTCATGGCCATCTGCTGTCTCCTCTTGATAGCTTGCCGGGTTCTCCGTCCGGCCGGTTCATTCAGGCGGCCGGCGGCCGCGCGGCTTTCGCGCCGGCCAGTTCAGGCACGGAAACACCGGCGGCCACGCGCTCGCACTGGGCGGCCTCCGAGGCCGCCTTCCGGCGCGCGAACGCCAGCACGGCCTGCGCGTGCTCGCGCGGGATGAAGCACACCCCGCTGTCGTCGGCCACCACGACGTCGCCCGGGTGCACCCGCACGCCGCAGATCTCCACCGGGCCGTTGATCTGCATCGTTTCCAGCCGCCACTTGCCCGTCAGCGGCGTGCGCAGCGACGCCCAGATCGGATAGCCGATGGAACGGGAATGCCCCAGGTCACGGATACCGCCGTCGATGATCGCGCCCACTTCCCCCTGGCGCTTGCCGATCGTGCATCCCACCCCGCCCAGGTTGGAGCCGTGCGCGATGCCCTGGATCACCAGGATGTCGCCCGGCCGCGCCAGGTTGTGCGCCTCCATTTCTCCCATGCGGTTGTCGCCCTGCTTCACATAGACCAGGGGATCCTCCGCCCTGGCCGCGTTGAGCAGGGTCAGCGCCGACCCCACCACGCTCGTGCCGGGCAGGGTCGGCGCCAGCAGGGACGCGGCCACCTGGCCGTGCACGCCCAGCTCGTCGAGCGCATCGGATACCGCGCTCACCACGTCGCCCAGGTCCCGGAACCCTTGCAGGACCTCCGCCGGCACGCGCGGCGGATCCAGATCGGCGATACGTTCCCGGGCGATCTTCCCGGTCAGGATTCTTTCGGTCATGCGCGTCTCCGGTAATCAGTCCGATTCGTTCGGGGTCGCCGGCGAGCCGTCCGCCGGCACCGCCAGCAACTTCTGTCCCAACTTGGCGAGAAAGGCCGCCCAATCCTTGCGAAACCCCGGGTCCGAGGGCGATCGCCCCGTCGCCATGCGCGTGATCTGCGCATAGGCCAGCGGATAGTTGGCCAGCGCGAACACCGCCAGTTGCAGCAGCTCGGGATCCAGGTCGTCGGCCAGCCGGCGGTCGCCCTGGGCGGCCTTGATCGCCCCGATGCTCCGCTGGATCGTGCGCCCCCGTTCGACCTCGCCGGGAATGCCGGTTTCCTCGCCTTGCGCCGCCTCCCAGGTCAGGAACCTGACCCATTCCAGGTTGCTCAAGGCCCGGTGGAATCGCCAGACGAACAGCAGTTCCGGCTGCGCCAGCGGATCGGCCGCCGCCAGCATGGTGTCGTCGGCCTTGGAGGCCGCGAGCGCATCCGCGTGCTGCAACGCGCGGACCTCGTTGAAGATGTCTTCCTTGCCGCGAAAGTAGTGGTAAATCAGTTCCTTGGTCACCCCCGCCGCGCGGGCGATCGACTCCATGCGGGCACTGGCGAAGCCCTTGTGCGAGAACTCGTGGCGGGCCGCGTCGACGATCGCGCGGCGGGTTTTTTCTGCATTGCGGGTACGGGCCATGGGCGTGGAAAAGAAAGAAAACCTGAAGATACCGCTCACGAACCCCTGGCGGATAACTTACTTCATGGTAAATTAACTGCACGCGGAGTGTCAACGCGCCGCTTCGCGAGCAAGACGACCAGGAGAAGGCCCAAGCCGCCGCCGAGCGGCACGGCCATCGCTCCCTACGGGATCGTGGTCGTCCATGATCCATCCATGAGGAGACAGCCTTGAAGATCCTGACATCGGCGTTCATCGCCGCCGCGGCGTTCGCATCGTGCAGCGCCCTGGCCCAGGCCCCCCGCGCCTACCCGACCAAGCCCGTGCGCATCATCGTGCCCTTCGCCGCCGGCGGCCCCACCGACTACATCGCGCGCCTGGTCGCCGAAAAACTGGCCACCGCGCTGGGCCAGCCCTTCATCGTCGAAAACCGCCTGGGCGCGGGCGGCGTGGTGGGCGCGGAAGCCGCCCTGCGCTCCCCGCCCGACGGCTATACCCTGCTGGTGGCCTCGGCCAGCTACGCGGTCAATCCGGCCTTGATGAAAATGTCGTTCGACGCCGCCAACGACGTCCAGCCCGTCATCAACATGGTGGTCGGATCGACCGTGTTCGCCGCCCATGCCGGCACGCCCTTCAACACGCTGGGCGAAATGGTCGCCTACGCCAAGGCCAATCCGGGCAAGCTGAACTACGCGACCCAGGGGGCGGGCAGCATCACCCACGTCACCACCGAGGCCTTCCTGGCCGCCACCGGGATCACGGCCACGCACATCCCCTACAAGGGCATCGGGCCGGCCCTGACCGCGCTGGCATCCGGAGAAGTGCAATTCGTGCTGCCCGACTACGGCGCCGCGCGGGCCCTGGTCACCGCCGGCAAGGTCAAGATCCTGGCCGTGGCGGGCAACCGCCGGCTGGCGGAACTGCCCAACGTCCCCACCGCCGCCGAGGCCGGCTTCCCGCAGACCGCCAGCTCGGGATCGTGGCAAGGCATGTTCGCGCCCAAGAACACCCCGCCCGAAGTCGTCGACACGCTCAACCGCGAGATCAACCGGATCCTGCGGAACAAAGAGGTCGTCGAACAACTCGGCGCCCGCTACGCCGAACCCGTGGGCGGCACGCCCGACGCCTTCGGCGCCCAGGTGAAGGCCGACATCGCCCGCTTCGGTACCGTGGTGCGGACGGTGGGCATCAAGGCGGAGTGAGCGGCGCCGACAGGCGGACCGGCCACGAGTCGATGCGTTTTTTCGCCCATTAACTTACTTAAAAGTAAATTAATGGGCGGAAGGCAACGGGAGACATCCGGACAAGCGGAGACCGATGCTTCGCCCCCCGGGCGCCTACGACAAACCGGCGCTCCCGCGCAAGCTCCCGGCCATGGCCAGGATTTCCTCGTAGCGAAAGGGAACCGTGGCATCGGCCATGACGCGTTCAAGCAGGCCGGTTTCCCAGCGCAAGTACTCGCGCATCGCTTCTTCGACGCCGCTGTCCCGGTCATAGGGCCGGTACCATACGTCGTCGATGGCGGTCAGGTACCGAGGATCGCCCGCGGTGAACGAGTCCGCTCCGACGTCCCGCAAGCCTCCCCGCAGATGCGTGGCGTCGCGGCCCATGGCTCGCGCGTCGGCCGCGGCCAGCGCCGAAAGACGGCCGTCGGCGCAGGTGAATACCAGCGGCACGTCGGCCGGCATGCCGGCCAGCGTCTGCGCGAGACGCGAGCGCACGGTCCAGGCCGCCCCCGGCAGATGGCGCGCCCGGTACTGGCGCGAATCGCCCACGTCGATCACGCGCGCCGCGGGCGCCAGCGGCAGCCGCACGCCGTCGTCATCGACGCCAACGGCCTCGGCCGGCCGGGGCGGCGCGAGCGCATCGGCCCGCGCGCGGTGGATGTACACCTCCCACCCCATCTGGCGCAGCCAGAAAGCCGTCATCGGCGCCTGCACCGCATCGGTATCGAACACGATGATGCGCGCGTTCCGCACCGGTGCGTAGGCATCCGTCTGCTGCACCAGTTGGCCGCCCGGCGCGCTGATCGCCCCGGGCAGCGTGCCGGCCCGCCAGGCGCCCGGCAACCGGACATCGAACAGATAACAGCTGCGGGTGGCATCGGCGAGCAGTGCATGCACCCCCTCGCTTCCGATCACCGCGATGCGCAGCGCGGACGCCAGCCTCGCCGCGGCAGGCGCGGCGCCCTCGGCCAGGGGCCGGTCGACATGGGTCTCGCACCGGCCATGATGGAACGGCAGACCAGCCAGGCGCTGGCCCATCAGGCCATTCTTCAACGCCCGCACATCGTGCTTGCCAGCGCTGATGAGCGACTGCGCGCCCATGATCGAGCGCGTGCGGCCCGCGCAATTCACGACCACGAGGCCGTCATGGCGCAGCGCGCGGGCGACGAGCTCGCCGCCCGGGCAGGAAGCCGCGCCGGGCATGGACATCGCATGAAATTCCTCTTCGCTGCGGCTGTCGAGCACCAGCACGCCGCCGCTCGCGCCTAGCGCATCGAGTTCCTCGGCCGTGATGGACGGTGTGTCGTAGACGTGCTCGACCACCTCGCCGAAGGCCTTGCTCGGCACGTGGAGGCCGGAATATCCGGCGTATCCCGCCGCGTCCCAACCGGCCTGTCCGCCCTCCAGCACCGCCACGTTGCCGTAGCCCATCAGACACAAGCGGCGCGAGGCCGTGGCCGCCAGGCCGTCTTCGTCGTCGACTAGCACGATGCGTGTCGTCTTGCAGGGCAACGCCGGTCCGGCGCACAGCTCCAGCGTGGACAGCGGCAACGAGGCCGCGTGGAAGATGTGTTGGCGAATGTGGACGCCCGTCTCGCGCACATCCAGCAGCGCGAGCTCGCGGCCATCGGCAAGCATGGCATGCAAGTCCCGGGCCGACACGCGCGGCGCGGCGGCGGGCGGATGGCCGGGCGGTGTCATCGCGTCTGGCAGGATCGGGCCAGCGTGTAGCTTTCTCGCTCCACGCTATGGGCGTTCAGGACCGCCCGGTCGATAACGGGCGTCCTCCCCGCCTCCATCAACAACGAGCCGTGCTCGACGACCAGGGGATCCTCGAACAATCGCGCGCGCGTCTTGGCAAAGCCATTCATCTCGCCCGCATGCCGCACGCGGCCTCGCCACACGCAGGCTTCGGCCCAGCATCCGATCTCGGTGGACACGCCGTCTCCCAGCACGGGCAGCAATCCGCGTGCATGAATGTGATCCAGGGCCTGGCACAGCCGTTCGACGCCGCCGGCTTTCTTCATCTTCAATTTGATGAAGCCGATGCCTGGCAAGGCGGCGGCGCGGTCGATGTCGGCCAGGCTATAGATCGACTCGTCCAGCATCACCGGCACCGGCGAGATCCGCGCCACCTCGGCGTTGCTTTCCCAATCCTGCGAGCCACACGGCTGTTCCAGCAGCTCGATATCCGGCACGCCGCGCAAACCGTCCAGGTAGCGGCGGGCATCGTCCAGGGAAAACCCGCAATTCGCATCGATGCGCAGGGCCGCCCGCCCACGCGCCGTCTCGGCAATCGTATGAAGACGCGCGAGATCCTTGCCTACGTCGAAACCCGCCTTGACCTTGAGCGTGGCAAAACCGGATTCGATCAGCCCGTTCACCTCGTCTTTCAACGCTTCGGGATCCTTCGCATGACACGGGGCCAGGAGCGGGATCCTCGTGGTTTCCATCACACGAAGCGCGTCATGCGCCGTCAGCATTTCCAGTGCCGCGATGAGCGTGCTGGCCGCGCACGGGTGCATGTCGACCTGGCGCCGCAGGATGGCCAACGCGGCCACCGGATCCGTTCCGATCGACGCCGAGGCGGCATGCTTGCAGAAATCCCAGCCGCCTTCCACGCTTTCGTGGGTGTAGCCCGGCGTGATCAGGGCCTCGCCCCAACCCAGCTCGCCCCCGCTGCCGCGAACTTCGGCCACCACCGGCGTGATCTCGTGGAACACTTTCCGGGAAACCGCGTACGGGGTCTCCAGCGGCATCGATATCCGGTAGAGATGGATGGAATCTATCTTCATGACACGGCCACCGGCGCAAGTTCATCGAGATGGGGCGCGATGGCGAGTATGGCCTTGCCGGTCGTGGCGCGCGAGGCCAGCGCCGTCTGCGCCAGACGCGCCTGCTCCAGCGGCCAGACATGCGGCGCGCTGCCGGCATCGGCGCCCGACGCCAGCCAGCCCATCACGTCGCCGGCCCGCCGGGCATATTCCTGGGTTGTCGCGATGTAGTCCGCCATATGGGGCCGCGTAAGAAAAACCGATCCGGCTTCCGCCAGCTCCATGGGGTCCAGCGCATCCACCCGCCCCGATGCGTGTCCGTACAGCACGCATGTGCCGCGCCGCCTGAGCGACCGCAACGACCTAGCCAGCGTATCGCGGCCCACGGAATCGAATACCACGTCCACGCCCCTCCCCTCGGTCATGCGCCGGACCTCGGCGGCGAAATCCGCCTCGCGATACAAGATGACTTCCCGGGCGCCCAGGTCGCGCGCGATCCGCGCCTTGGCCTCGTTGCCGGCGGTCGCGATCACGTTCACGCCCAGCGCCCTCGCCCGCCGGATGAGCCATTGCCCCACGCCGCCAGCCCCCGCATGCACCAGGCACCAGTCGTCCGCGCGCAAGCCGAACTCGGTCGTCAAATAATGCGCCGTCATGGCATTGGTCATCCCGGCGGCCGCGCGGGCCAGGGATACGCCGCCGGGCACGCGCGCCAGGCGATGCGCGGGTACGATGGCCTGGTCGGCCCAGGCGCCCAGGGTGCGCGTGAAGGCGACACGCGCGCCCGGCTCGATGCCCGCGACGCCCGGCCCCAGGGCGTCGACACATCCGGCCCCTTCGATCCCCAGCGTCAAGGGCAGGCGCGACACATACGTGGCGGACGCCGCGTAGTCTCCCTCGCGCCGGTAGATATCCGTGTAGTTCACGCCCGCGTAGGCCATGCGCACCCGGACCTCGCCGGGGCCGGGTTCGGGCACGGGAAGATCCTGCACCAGCCGCAATGCTTCCGGTCCGCCGAAATGCTCGATACGAATAGCGCGCATCGCCACGCCCTCAGGCCGCTTCGGCCGCGGCGCGCACGGCCTGCCGGCCCGATATCTGCGTGCGGTACAAGGTGCGCGGCTGGCTCGCGTCCAGGGCGTCGCGGCGGTGCATCGTGGCAAGGTTGTCCCAGATGAGCATGTCCCCCATGCGCCACTCGTGCCTGTAGACGAACTGCGGCTGGGTGGCATGGGCCCAGAGCCTGTCCAGCAACGCCTCGCCCCGCTCGTCGGGCAACTCCGTGACGTAGGATTTCTGGCGGCGGCCCAGGAACACCACCGAACGCCCCGTGGCCGGATGCACCCTCAGCAACGGGTGGATCGCGCCCAGGGGACGCTCCCCTTCGCGCAGCGCGGCGCCCTCGGCACGCGGCTTGCCGGCGCTATTGAGCGAGCCGTCATGGAAGGCATGGCGCCCCTGGGCTTGCGCCCGCAGCGCTTCCGGCAGCGTGTCGTGCGCCAGATAGAGGTTCGAGAAAAACGTCTCGCCCCCCGTTTCCGGAAGGCGAAGGGGGTACAGTATCGCGCCCCGCGGCGGCAGATCGTCGAATGTCATATCGGCATGCCAGACCAGCTCGGAACTGCCCAGCAATCCCTTGGGCTTGCCGTTCTCTTCTTCGTTGGACATCAGCGCGATCTCGGGGTGCTCGGGAATATGGACGCGGCCGTAGCGCACGCCCGGCGGCATATCGAGCGCGCCGAAGAGCTGGCTGGCGGCCAGGAACTGGCCGGCATCGAGCCGCTGGTCGCGGAAGACCAGCACCAGATGGCGGTTCCACGCCTCGTGGAGCTGCTCGCGCAGGTCCTCGGAAACAGGCTGGCGAAGGTCCAGGCCATGGACTTCGGCGCCCAGGGATGCGCAAAGCGGGGTGATCTTCATCGACATGGTGCTCTACCGTGACAGGGACCGCGGTCGGCCGTTCAGTTGGTGGACGAAATATTCCTGCTCTTGATGATCGGGCTCCAACGCGCGGTTTCGCCGCGGATGTAGTCCATGTATTGCGCGCCGGTCGACGTCTCCGGACGAGAACCTTGCTGGGAGAACAGTTCCAGCAGGTCCGGCGACTTGAGCGCCTGGACCGCGGCTTCCTGGATGCGCCTCACGACCGGCGGCGGCAGGTTCGCCGGGCCGCACAAGCCATAGGCGCCGCCGCCTCCGATCAGGTCCGGATACCCCGCCTCGGCGGTGGTGGGAACGTCCGGCAGGAAGGTGCTGCGCCTGGCATCGGTGACGGCCAGGGCCACCAGCTTCCCGGCGCGGATCTGGGGCAGCACATTCGGCATTTCGCCGATGAACATCTGCAGATTGCCATTGAGCATGTCCATGACGATGGGCGCTCCACTCTTGTAGGGCACGTGCACCATGTCGATCTTCGCGAGCGACATCATGAGTTCGGCCGTAAGATGGGTCATCGAGCCGGTCCCGGCCGATCCGAACGACAGTTTCCCCGGATTCGCGCGCACGTGGGCCACGAACTCCCCCAGCGTCTTGATGCCCAGGCTCGCGGGAACCACGATGACCTTCGAGGTATCGGTAAGCAGGGTGATGTAAGTCAAGTCCTTGTAGACATCGAACGGCAGTTTCATTCCCATCAGCGGCAGATTCACCAGGGGGCCGGGCGGACAGAACAGCAGCGTGTTTCCGTCGGCCGCGCTCTGGGTCACCGCGCTGATGCCGATGACGCCGGCGCCGCCCGGCTTGTTCTCCACCACGATGGGTTGGCCCAATTGGTCGGCAAACGACTTGGCGAAGATGCGCGCGAGGACGTCGGCGGATCCACCGGCCTGATACGTCACGATCAGCCGCACGGGCCGGTCGGGATAGACCGCGTATGCGCACGTCGATGCCGACGCGAATGCGAGACTCAACAGGAATCCGGCGACACGGAAGAATCGGAACATGGGCTTGTACCTCTCGGGTTGTCTCGTTGTATCGATCAGCAAACCGGCCCATCGGTGCTGACACTATGCGATCGATGCTAGCACCCGATGCCTTCGGGTTTCTCTGTATTTTCTGAAGGAAAACTTAAGGATTTCTTTTGTTAGGATTCGACGTGCGTCCTTCGTGGAACGCCCAGCACAGTCGGGGAAGCCCTCCATGTCGTCACGTGAACTGCGGTCTCTGGTTTCCATCGCCGACCACGGCAGCATCACCGCCGCATCGGAAGCGCTTTTCCTGACCGTTCCGGCGGTCAGCGCCCACGTGGCCAATCTCGAGCAGGAATTCGGCGTCCAGTTGCTGGATCGGAAGCGCAAGCCCGCCCGGCTCAGCGAAGCGGGGCTGGTCATCGTCGAACGGGCCAGGGAAATACTCAGGCTGCACGATCAGCTCCACAACGCCGTCGCGGAGTCATCCAGTTTCAGTGGCGTGCTGCGCATCGGCGCCTCGCCCACCGTGCTGACCAGCATCATCCCGCGTTCGCTCGCGGCGCTGCGCAAGGCCTACCCCCGCCTTCAGGTGCGGATGCGGTATGGACGCCCGGCGTTTCTCATCAAGCGGCTCGAACACGACGAAATAGACGTGGCGTTCATCAGCGAACCCAGGACCCAGATCGAAGGCATCAAGTGGACGATGTGCGCGCTGGAGCCCATCGTCGTGGTCGCGCCGCCCCACGCGCGCGGACAAACCGACGAGGCCCTGCTCCATGAGTTCCCGTACATCCGGTTCGGCCGCAACTTCCTGGTCAGCCGGGACATCGAAGAGCACCTGGCGGACCGTCAACTTGTGCTGAAGGATGCCATGGACGTCGAATCCGTGGACGCGATCAAGCTGTTGGTCCTGAACGGCCTGGGTGTGTCCATCGTTCCCGACGGCAACCCCCGGCTCTCGCAGTTGTACGGATTGCGCGTCATGCCGCTGGGAACGCCGCCGCTGATGCGGCGCATAGGCATTGCCGAAGCCGTGGGGGGATCGAAGCAGCAGATCGCCGCTGAACTACTCGAGATTTTTCGGCGCACGTCACTGCATGATGTGCATCCGGAACAGGTATGAGCGCCAGAGCGAAGGTCCGGCATGGCATGTCAAAGCACCGCCTCCAGTCCTTTTCGATCCAGCAGGCTCAGTAGCTTCAACGACGGCCCGCTGGGCGCCTTGTCCCCTTGTTCCCACTTGCGGATCGTTGAAACACTGGTATTGAGCACCAGCGCCAATACGGTCTGGCTGAGCTTGAACTTCTCCCGCATGGCCCGAATTTCTTCTTTGCTGTACACCGGGACGGGCTCCAGGCAGAGCGCGTCATATTGGTTCATCTTGCGCTTGGTGATGAACCCCTGGCGATGCAAGTCATTGGCCGTTTCATGCACGGCGGCGAGTATGGGACTCTTCACTTTGGTTCGGCTGGTCATGGCAGATCTCTTGTAGCGACCCGTCTTGGACGGCATCCTTCATTTCCAGATTGGTCAGGTTGAGCAAATCTTCAGTCAAGAATTGAAGCGCCTCCAGTTCCACGTCACTGATGTTTGCCCTATCGTTCTTTGAGAATCCAAAGACAAAAACCCAGAGATTCTCCTTGTTGGTAGCGACGAGCGTGCGAATGCCACGGCTCTTGCCGCGGCTCCCAACCGCTACTCGCTTCTTGACCAAGCCACTACCAAGCTCAGCATCAATGAGCCCCTGGTGCATCTCGTCGACCGCCTTGCATAGCAGTTGTTCAGTCAACTCCGTCTTGCGCATCCAACGCACGAAGTAGCGTGTCATGAAGACTTGCCGCATTTCTCTAATTATGCCACTTAGTGGCACCTTTATCCAGGATAAGGGGTACGGCTGCGCATGACCCTCGATACAGCCGCCGCACTGCCTCGACATCTCCCCACTTGCGGAGACGCGCCCTGGATTGTCCCCGCAACGCCGCAATCAATGAAAAGTCGTTGTGTGCTCGAATAGTCCTGGCCAACTGCACCGCCCTACAATCGACCTGTGAATCCTGCCCCCTCGTCCAAGCCGCAGCGAGCGGCGTCAGCCTCCCGCGACAAAGGCGGCCCGGTCCGGCCCAACGTCAAATCCGCGGACCGCGTCCTCGATATCCTGGAATTGCTGGCCAGCACCGGGCGCGCCATGACGCATGCCGAAATCTCGCGCCGGACGGCCGTTCCGAAAAGCAGCCTGACCGCGCTGCTGCACAACCTCGTCGTCCGCGGCTACATCGAGCAATCGCGGGATACGCAGCAGTTCCAGCTCGGCGAAGGCGCCTATGCGCTCGCGCGGCGCGGCGCGCACAACCGCGACCTGCTGCGCGCCAGCGAACCATGGCTGCGTCGGCTCATGCATGACACGGAAGAGTCGGCCGGGCTCAGCGTGCTGCGCAACGACATGGCCGAGCGCATCGCCTCCGCCCAATCGCCGAATGCGGTGCTGTATTCCGTGCACGTCGGCGTCATGCAGCCGCTCTATGCCAGTTCGGCGGGCAAGGTATTGCTCGCGTGGCTGTCCCCGGCCGAACGCGAGGCCTATCTCCAGCGCGTCCAGCTGCAACCGCGCACCGAACGGACCATACGCTCCGCGGCGGTCCTGCGGCGGCAACTGCACCAGATCCGGGAGGAAGGCGTGGCCTGGTCCTTCAGCGAGTTCACGGTCGGCATCGTGGGCCTGGCCGTCCCCGTCCTGGACCTCCACGGGCGCGCGCTCGCGGCCGTGGGCCTGGCCCTGCCGGCCAGCCGCCTGGACGATCTCCGCAAGCTGAAGCTGGAGCAGGCCCTGCGCATCGCCGCCCGGAAAATTGCCGCGGCGACGGATCGGGCCAGGGTTTCCGAAGCGAAAAGTGTTCACATATGAGAACACCGTCTGGCGGCATGCGATACCGGGGGCGACACTGCGCCGCATGAACAGGAGGCGCCCGAACAGGGTGCCCGGGAGACATGCATGCAGCCATCGGCCACCATCCAGGAAACACTGAACACGCCCGTCGCGGGCCGCTATGACGTCATCGTCGTCGGCGGCGGCGCCTCCGGCACCGTAGCCGCCATCGCGGCGGCGCGCACGGGTGCCCGCACGCTGCTGGTCGAACGCGGCGGCTGTCTGGGCGGCGCCGCCACCGCCAATCTCGTGGCCCAATGGGTCGCGTTCTTCCATGGCGAGACGCGCGTGGTCGGCGGCATTCCGTTCGAGCTGGCCGAACGCGTGCAGGCCGCCGGCGGCTCGGACGGTTTCCATCGCTACGTGATGGGCGAGGCCGCCGGCACGCCATTTCCGCTGCGCGTACTGCCCTTCAACCCCGAGACGGTCAAGTGGGTGCTGGACGGCGTGGTCAACGAAGCCGGCGTGGACGTGCTGCTGCACACGGCCTTTGCGCGCGCGCTGGTACAGGACGGTTCCATGGCCGGCGTCACGGTCGAGACCGTCCAGGGCCGCCTGGCCCTGCTCGCGCCCGTGGTCGTGGATGCCTCCGGCGATGCGCTGGTGTGCGCCAGCGCGGGCGTGCCATCCCAGGACGACGGCGGCGAGCGCCAACCCTGCACGTTGTCCTTCCGGCTGTCGAACGTGGACGTGGCGCGCTTCCGGGCGGTGCCGCCGGACGAGCGCCGCGCCCGGGTGCTGGGCGGCTTGCAGCGGGGAACTGTTCTGGGAAAGCCTGTCCTTCGTCAGCACCCCGGGCGGCACCGACGCCATCTGCCTGATGAGCCGCATCCAGGACATCGACGCACTGGACGCCCGCGACGCCTCGCGCGCCGAACAGGAAGGCCGCCGCCAGATCGCCAGCATCGTCGGCTTCCTGAGGCGCGAGATACCCGGCTTCGGGAACGCGATCCTGGCCGACATCGCCGAACGCGTGGGCGTGCGCGAGACGCGCCGCATCCAGGGCCGCTACACCCTGAGCGAAGAAGACATCATGCAGGCGCGCGGCTTCGACGACGCCATCGCCCTGGGCGCCGGCCCCATGGACCGCCACCAGCCGGGCGGCACCGGCATCCGCCTGTATGCGCCGCCCGAGCCCTTCGAGATACCGCTGCGCGCGCTGCTGCCCGTGGGCGTGGAAGGCCTGCTGGTGTGCGGCCGCACGCTCAGCGCGACACGCGAGGCCATGGCCGGCGCGCGCCACATGGCCACCTCCATGGCGATGGGACAGGCCGTCGGCACGCTGGGCGCCATCGCGGCCGCCAGCGGCCGCCGCCCCTCGTCCGTGCCGGCCGCGGAAGTACAGCAAGACCTGGCACGGGCCCAAGCCCTGTTCCGCCGCGCGCAGGCCGCCCATCAGCCTGCCTGATTTCCCAGGAGACACCATGAAAAAAACCCTAGGCGCCGCCGCCTGCTTCGCCATGCTCGCCACCGCCACCGCGGCGGCCCAGGACTGGCCCGGCCGCACCACGACCGTCATCAACCCCTTCAGCGCCGGCACGACGACCGACACCGTGGCGCGTGTCGTCGCCGAGGGACTGCAAAAGAAATTCGGCACCCCCTTCATCGTCGACTCCCGGCCCGGCGCCGGCGGCATGATAGGGACCACGCTGGTCGCCCGCGCCCATCCGGACGGCAGCACCTTCGGCGTCAGCATCGCCGGCCCGCTGGTCCACAATCCCCTGCTCTACCAGCGCATGGCCTACGACCCCGCCAAGGACCTCACGCCCCTGACGCTGGGCGTGCACCAGCCCTGCCTGCTGATCGCCTCCAAGGCGCTCGGCGTCAAGACCGTGCCGGAGCTGGTCGAGGTACTGAAGAAGAATCCCGGCAAATACAACTATTCCTACGTGGGCAACGGCTCGCTCGGCCACCTGGTCATGACGCTGCTCGCCAACAAGAGCGGCGCGCAGATCGTCCCGGTGATGTACGCCGGCGCGGTCCAGGCCACTACCGCCGTGATGACCGACGAGGTGCAGATGGGCTGCCTGCCCGCCCAGGCCACGATGGCGCAGGTCCGTGGCGGCAACGTCGTGCCCATCGCCGTCTCGACCGCCGAGCGCGCGGCGCTGCTGCCCGAGGTGCCGGCCCTGCGGGAGTTCTACCCCGAGATCGTCGGCAGCGCGTGGATGGGGTTCGTCGCGCCCGGCGGGATGTCTTCCGCGCTGGCCGGACGCATCAGCGCCGCGATCGGCGAGGTGCTGCGCCAGCCCCAGGTGGCGGAGCTGCTGCGCCAGCAACTGATGGAGCCCGCGCCGGGCACGCCCGCGCAATTCAAGGCCTTCATGCAGGAAGAACTGGCGCGGTGGAAACCGGTGATCGTGGACAACAAGATCACCGCCGAATAGCGATTGGGAGAATGTGAGTTGAACAGCAGCATCCAACCCCCGGGCCGCACCGCGCGGGGCGTGCCGGTCATCGAAGAAGCCGACGTCGTCGTCATCGGCGCCGGACCGGGCGGCTTCGCGGCGGCGCTGCGCGCGCGCCGCGAGGGCTGCAGCGTGGTACTGGTCGAGAAATTCGACATGCCCGGCGGCGTCCATACCTCCGGGCTCCAGGGCGCCGCCAACACGGGCGTCGGCGGCATCCATACCGAGCTGATGGAACGCTTCGCCGCGGAAGGCGCCATCTACACCGCGACCGAGAAGGACCTGCCCGACTGGGCCGGCAACGCGCTGTCCCACTACGACCACTACCTGGAGCCGGGCTCGCCCTTCCGCCGCGCCTCCTTCAATCCGGATGCCGCCGGCAACATCATGCTGCGGATGCTGGACGAAGCCGGCGTGCGAACCCTCTACGGCGCCGCCTTCGTCGACGTCGAGATGCGGGCCGAGAACGGCCAGCGCCGCATCACCCACGCCATCATCGAAACCGTAGAAGGCCGCCAGGCCATCGGCGGCCGCGTCTTCGTGGAAGGCAGCGGCACCGCGGAAGTCGTGGCGCGCGCCGGCGCCCCCTTCGTGCGCGGCGGCGGGCGGCAACCCGAGACCGTGGCCAAGGATGCGCTGGAACGTCCCATTCCCGGCGGGCTGCTGTGGATCATGGGCGGCATCGACTTCGCGCAGACCGCCGCCTACCAGAAGCGCGAGAACGATCCCGCCCTGAGCAAGCTGATCAACGCGGCGCGCGTGGCCGGCGACATCCCGCCCGAACTCTATCGCCCCCGCCTGGCCGACCAGGGCGTCTACGGCGACCACTACATCGGCCACCCGACCGTGGACATGAGCCCCATCCAGGGCCCCGGCACCTTCATCCTGTGGCAGAACGTGCCCTACGAATGGGCGCTGCACATGGACGAGGACACCGGGCACGCCTCGCGCGCCAAGCGGGAACTGCGCCGGTTGATCGACGCCGAGGCCGCCTTCCTGCGCAAATACGTGCCGGGCTTCCAGGACGCCTTCATCTCCCACGTCGGCCGCTACGTGGGCGTGCGGGACGGCCGCCACCCCATCGGCGAATACGTCTTCTCCATCGACGATGCGCGCGAGCAAAGGCGCTTTCCCGACGCCGTGACGCCGCCCATGACCAAGACCTTCTTCTGGGACCAGTACGCGAAGTACCGCTTCGAGGTGCCCTACCGCTGCTTCCTGCCCAAGGAAATCGACAACCTGCTGCTGACCGGCGCCTCGCTGTCCTTCACCTTCGAAACCATTTTCATGGTCATGCGCAACTTCCCCTGGTGCTGCCAGACCGGCGAAGTAGCCGGCCACGCCGCCGCCCGCGCCGTGCGCGAAGGCACGAGCCCCAAGCAGCTGCGCTGGACCGAGCCGCTGGCCTTCTGATCCGCAAGGAGACACGACATGAACGCTTCGGTCATCGCCGAAACCCTGAACACGCCCGTACTCGACCACTACGACGTCATCGTCGCGGGCGGCGGCGCCTCCGGCCTGATCGCCGCGGTCGCGGCCGCCCGGAGCGGCGCCCGCGTCGCGCTGGTCGAGCGCGCCGGCTGCCTGGGCGGCACCGCCACCTCCGGCATGGTCGCCCAGTACATCGGCCTGTTCAACGGCACCGTACGCTGCGTGGGCGGCATCGGCTTCGAACTCACCCAACGCATCGAAGCCGCCGGCGGCAGCGACGGCTTTCGCCGCTACACCCTGGCCGAGGCCAGCGCCAACCCCGTCACCATCACCAACTTCCCCTTCAACCCCGAAGTCGTCAAGATCGTCGCCGACGACATGACGCGCGAAGCCGGCGTGGACGTGCTCCTGCACTCGCGCGTGGTCGGACCGCTGATGGAAGGCAACCGCGTGGCCGGCCTGCTGCTGGAGAACGTATCCGGCCGCCGCGCCCTGCGTTCCCGCATGCTGGTGGATGCCACCGGCGACGCCGTCATCGCCGCCGCGGCCGGCATTCCGTACGTAGGCGAAGAACCCGAACTGCGCGACCAACGCCAGCCCCTGACCCTGGTGTTCCGCATGTCGAATGTGGACGTGCGCGCCTTTCGCGCCATCCCCCGCGAACAAAAGCGCGCCATCGCCCTGGACGGATTGCGGCGCGGCCAGCTCGCCTGGGAAAGCCTGTCCTTCTGCAGCACGCCCGGCGACACCGATGCCATCTGCCTGATGAGCCGCATCCACGGCATCGACGCGCTGGACGGCGCGGCGCTGACGCGGGCCGAACAAACCGGGCGGCAACAGATCAAGACCATCGTGCCCTTCCTGCGCGAACACGTCCCCGGCTTCGAACGATCCGTGCTCGCCGGCATCGCCGAACGCGTCGGCATACGCGAGACACGCCGCATCGTCGGCCGCCACACGCTGACGACCGAAGACATCGTCGGCGGCAAACGCTTTGCCGACGCCGTCGCCCTGGGCGCCGGCCCCATGGACCTGCACGAAGCCGGCGGCACCGGCGTCGACCTGTGGATGCCCCCAGCGCCCTTCGAAATCCCGCTGGCCTGCCTGCTGCCCCGGACCATCGAAGGCATCGTCGTAACCGGCCGGGCCATCTCCGCCACCCGCGAGGCCAACGGCGGCGCCCGCCACATGGGCACCGCCATGTGCCTGGGCCATGCCGCCGGCGCCTACGCCGCCCTGGCGGCCGGCGGCCAGGGCACGCTGGACAACCCCGCGATCGACACGCTGCGCCAGACGCTGCGCAGCCAGGGCGCCCTGATATCGGCCGACGAGGCCATGGCCGCCGCGGATGAAAACGCAGTCCAGGCACGCCCCGCCTGAATGGATCGAAAAAAGGAGACAAACATGTACAACATCGTTCGACGCAAGACACTGGCCACGGCCGCGCTGATGGCCATCACGGCCAGCGCCGCCGGGCCTGCGCTGGCCCAAGACTATCCCGGCAAACCCATCCGCCTGATCGTGCCCTTCCCCGCCGGCGGCCCCTCCGACACCACCGCCCGGTCTATCGCCGAAGGCCTGGGCAAAGTGCTGGGACAGCCCGTCGTGGTCGAGAACAAGCCCGGCGCCGGCGCCATCATCGGCAGCGAAGTCGTGCTGGGCCAGCCCGCCGACGGCTACACGCTACTGATGGCCAGCAACGTCATCTCCACCGGCAAGTGGCTCTACCCCTCCATGAACTTCGAACCCGTGCGCGACTTCCGCGCCGTCGCCGGCGTGTTCCGCAGCCCGCACCAGGTGGCCGTCGCGCCGGGCTTTCCGGGCCAGGGCATCCAGGACCTGATCGCCCTGGCCAGGCGCGAAGGCGGACGGATGAACTACGGCTCGGGCGGGTCGGGCACCATGCCGCACCTGGGGACGGAGCGGTTCAAGCAGGTTACCGGGGTGGAGATGCAGCACATTCCCTACCGGGGTTCGGCCCCGGCCAACGTCGCGCTGGTGGCGGGAGACGTGCCGGTTCACTTCGATATCGAGTTTTCGGTGCAGCCGCTGCTGAAGTCGGGGCGGTTGCGGTCGTTGGGGGTGACGGCGTTGAAACGGTCGCCGCAGTTTCCGGACGTACCCACGCTGGATGAACAGGGGATCAAGGGCTTCGAGCTGTATTCGTGGTTCGGCATCGTGGCGCGGACGGGAACGCCGGACGGCATCGTTGCCAAGCTCAATCAGGCCATCAACCAGGTGATGGAAACGCCGGAGTTCAAACAGCGGCTGGCGGCGCTGGGCGCCGAGAAGATCGGCGGACCGCCGGCCACGTTCGAGAAAATGATCCAGGACGATTATCAGCTCTGGGGCGATGTGATACGCAAGGCCGGCATCAAGATCGATTGAGCTCCGCGGCGCTCCCGTCAGGGAGTCGCCGGCGCGTTCATCTTGCCCACCACGGCATGCAGACGCTTGCCCTCCTCCTTCAGAAAGCCGCCGAACTCCGGCCCGTCCTGATAGGCCAGCGTCGCCTCCATCCTCTCCAGGTTGCGCTTGAAATCGGCATCGCTCGCCGCCGCCCGCACGCTGGCACGCAAGGCCGCCATGACCGCCGGCGGCGTGCCCGCCGGCGCGAAGAGACCGGACCAGACGTAGTAGGTGCTGTCGTAGCCGAGTTCTTTCAAGGTCGGCACATCAGGCATGCTGGGCAGACGATCCGTGCCCAGTATCGCCAACGCCTTCACCTTGCCGCTCTTGGCAAAGGTGGCGGCGGTGGCGGGACCGCCCGTGGACAGGTCGACCTGTCCGCCGGCCACGGCCATCAGTGCCTGCGACCCGCCCTGGTAAGGGACGTGCAAGAGCTGTATGCCAGCGGCCTGCGCGAAACCATCCACGCCCACGTGCGCGTTGGCGAAATAACCCGTGGACGAATAACTGACCGATCCCGGCTTGGCCCGCGCCCGGGCGACGATCTTGTCGACGGTGGCGTCCTCCGGACGCATCGCCCCCATCAGCACGGTCGGCTCATAGGTAATGCGGGCCACGGGTTGGAAGTGCGCCAGTTCGTAGGTGGGCTTCTTGCCCTGCATGCGTTCGGCTTCCGGCAGGATGAGGTGACTGGTCAGGCTGATCAGCAGGGTATGGCCATCGGCCGGTGCCCGGGCCACCGCCGCGGTACCGATCGCCCCGCCGGCCCCTGGCCGATTCGTCACGACGATGGGCTGGTGCAAGGTCTTTTCCATCTGGGTCGCGAGCACGCGCCCCACCTGATCGGCCAGCCCACCGGGCGCGAACGGCACCACCAACGTAATGGGCCTGGATGGGAACTCCTGCGCCCAGGCCTGCGCGGTGGCCAGGCCGGCCACCGCCGCCAGCAAGCATTTTCCAAACGTCATTTCTGTCTCCTGATCCCGCCTGGGGTTCTGATATGTCTGTTGCGTACGCTCAGGACGCCGCGACGATGGGATTCGACAGCACGCCTATGCCCTCGATCTCGCCGCGCACCACATCCCCCACATCCAGATAGCGCGCCGCGCGAACGATGTCATTGCGCGTATAGGGCTTGCCCCCCAGCGCCTCGTCCCCGGCCCACCCCGTTCCACCCGGCGTGCCCGTCGTGATCACGTCTCCCGGCTGCAGCGGCAGAAACTGCGAGAAGAAGCTGACCAATCGATAGACGCTGGAGATCATCAGCGCGGTGCTGTTGTTCTGCCTCAGCTCGCCATTGACGGTGGTACGCAGGGCCAGGCGCTGCGGATCGGCAATATCGTCCGCCGTGACCACGACAGGCCCCAGGGGACACGAGGTCGCGAAATTCTTGCTGCCCCCCAGCTCGATGACCGCCAGCCCGTTCTGGAACGTGATCTGACGATCGCGCAGCGTCACGTCGTTCAGGATGGTATAGCCGTAGATGTGCGCGGCGGCGTCCTCTTCGCGTATCCATCGGCCCGGTTTGCCGATCACGACAGCCAGCTCGATTTCATAGTCCAGCTTGCGGGTCAGCCTCGCGTCCAGCTCGATGCCTGCATCCGGCCCGATCACCGCGCGCGGGGTCTTGAAGAAAAAGGCGGGATCCTTTCCCGACAAAGCCAGATCGGCAATCTCGTCCAGGTGATCGGCATAGTTGCCGCCTGTCGCCAGAATGATGCCGGGCACCAACGGCGCCAACAGCCTGGCCGACGGCACCACCACCCGCGAGCCACCGGCCGCCAGCGCCCGCCGTGCCAATGCCTGCCCCGCCTGCGCCGAGGCGATGAATGCGTTGACGTCGCCAAGCACGGCCCGTTCGGCCTCGCTCAACCCGCCCCTGGCCTCGCACGACGCGGCGATGTCCACCACGCCACCGTCGCCGTCCAGCACCCCGATGCGCGCACCCTGCGCACTGTCGAATCGCACGAGCTTCATGCCCTCTCCCTGGTTTCATTCAGGGCGGAGTCTAGGGACCGTTCTCGCATGACGACAAATTGGTCGGAATGGTGCATGCTTCGCCTGGATTGGTTCGAACCAATCCGCACAAGAACAAAGGAGACACCGGCATGCGCAAGAATGCCCCCATCGAGCCCGTCCAGGCGGTCACGCGCTATATCGCGCAAAGCAAGTTGCGGCCTGGCGAACGTTTGCCGGCCGAGCGCGAACTTGCGCCCCTGCTGGGGCTGAGCCGGGGCAATCTGCGCCAGGCCTTGGCGGAACTGGAAGCCAACGGCGAGGTGCAGCGCCATGTCGGCCGTGGCACCTACCTCAGCAGGCCCACGCGCCGGTCGTCGCCCCTGGAACCCCTGAAGATCGCGTCGCTCACCAATCCTGTCGAACTCATGGCCGCGCGCCTGATCATCGAACCGCAGACCGCCGCGCTGGCGGCCGTCTACGGTTCGGCCCAGGACTTCTCCCGCATCATGGCGGCCCTGCAGCAGATGGAAGGCGAGAAAATCCTCTCGCGCACCCAGGCTCAGGCGGAATCCTTCCACCGCGCCATCGCCGCCGCCTCGCACAATCGGCTGCTGCAGGCGTTGACCGACATCCTGTTCGACATCCGCACCGCCATGCACGGCAGGCCAGCCGCCCCCTTCAACATGGCCGAGGATATCCAGCGCATGTACGCGGAACACGCGGCCATCGCGCAGGCCATCGTCAAGCGCTCGGCCCCGGAAGCGGAACGCCGCATGCGCCTGCACCTGGAATCGCTGCAACGCCAGACCGAGTCTTTCGCGGCCTGAGCCGGGGCGCGCCGAATCCCCACCAAAATAGTCGATCGCCGCGCCGCCACGCCGCCCATGAAACGAATCCACTTGCTGCCGGTAGCGGCACTGACACAACGGCGCTGGGAGCGGAGAAGATCGGCGGACCGCCGACCGCGTTCGAGAAGATGATCCAGGACGACTATCGGCTCTGGGGCGAGGTGATTCAGAAGGCCTATATCAAGATCGAATAAGCCAGCGGCATCAGCGGTCGAGGAAGCAGCGGGATGTCGCCATCATCCGCACGTGCTGAGTCGAATTGACCGACGGGGTGTGCAGCAGACGCATGTCCATGAGGAAGACATCGCCCGCACGTCCGGACATCTCGACGACCCTGACCTTCAGGCCATCGAGCTCGCGCTCCAGATCCTCCGCCGTTCTCAATATCCGGCGTAGCCGGGACGACGCGCCATCCGGCTGCATATCGACACGATGGGATCCGGCCAGCGCCAGCGTTCCCCCACCCCCGCCAGCCACGTCATCGACCAGGAAAAATGCCTGTATCCCGGGCAAGCGGCCTGGCGGCTTCGCCGCCACGTCCACATGCCAGTTCAAACCTTGCAGCGTCCAGGCGCCTTGACGGGGCGGCGACAGCAACAGTTCGACATCCTGGACAACCTTCGGCACCCGTCCGGCCAATCGCGTCACCTCGGCCAGCAACCCCTGGGTAACCAGCGATTCATGCAGCCCGGGCAGCCTGACAAGCGAAGACAACTTGCCGATCTGCTGGAAGACAGGCAGCCCGCGCACCGAGGCGGGCATGCCCTTTCCCTCGGACACGCGCTTGAGTTCATCAAGCAGCTTCTGCCGGACAGCCATCATCCGCTTACGCGGATGAAAGCCCTCCAACCGGACATACCCTTGATCGGCGAAACAATCGGTTTGAGCAGTATTCATTGGCAAGAAGTCCTTGGAGGAACCGGCGCCCCGACTCCCGCCACTCAATGCAGGTAAAACGGCGTACTGCCCCGTGGCCATGCGCCGTCTATTCGACTGCTTCGAGGATACACATGGCATCGCCCTCCGCCCAGACCGTTCATCTCGCCCCTCCGGCCTCCTGTCCGAACTGCGGTCGCGCGCGGATCATCCACGCCACGGGCGAGAAAGCCGCACCCCGGCGAACATTCGCCAGCACCCCCCAGCTCGCGATTTATGTGGCGAATCTCCTGCTGATCGGCGGGGCCATCGCGATTTCCGTACAGCCAGAGAGCGCATCGTCACCGCTGATATTCGGCGGATTCCTGGCCGGCCATATCTGCCTCGGCCTATACGCGATCCTGCTACGCGAGCGCGGGCTGCTGTTTCTGAACGTCGCACTCGCGGCGTTGGATCTCTACGCGGTTGTCATTCGGCTCTGACGTCCCGCTTGCGCACCGGCTGGCCGCGCAACGCTTGATCAGATCGACACTGCGGCAACGCCGGCACCACGAAAATCAGCCAACGCTGCCGCAGTAACCACTCAAGTATTGTCTTTCACGGTGGGGGTGGGCCCGTTGGCCTTGACCGACTCAATGCCATTGTCCCGTGCCGACGTACCCGAGTACATCTCGCTGCGCCCGATGACCTCGCCATTCGCTCCCGTCAAGGTGAAATAGGGCGAACCGTCGGATGCCGTCTTGCGTTGATATCTTGCCTCGCTCGGGGAGTTCCTACGCACCGACTCAATGCCACCCAAGGCGCTCGCTTTGGCGGTGTAACGCTCACTGGTAAGAATGACTTCGTGATTGCCGGCTTTTAGGTTGAACATGTACTGATCACCGCTACGCTTCAAGTCGTAGTAACCGCTCATAGGAGCCTCCGATGTCTGAGTTCTTCATCTGATGGTCGATCGGTGCTGCGATGCGTATCGTATACGTGAACACCGGCCAATGACAGTGCGTTTTTTCCTGCGGAAACTTTACTGAACGAGCAAGCGCGAACGCTATAGCACACATGAATCGATATTAGAACCCTCCTTTTTTCAATGACTGCTTTCGACCCGTTTCAGCCATCCAACGAAACTTAAAGCGGACACTCACTTCATCGTATACGTCTCATGTGCAGTGCCTGTCGGGATAACGTAATTACTCAGGGGTCAGCGTCTAGAGGTTTTGATAAGTTAGCAAAAACCAAAATTTATTCACGGCAAGAGGGACTCCCTTCGACGTCGCTCCTGTCGAATTGCTGCTTACATTTATTTTAAACCCGTGAGCTTTCGCAATAATAGCCGCCAAGAACAATCCAACCCCCCGTCCATCACTGCTCATTTGAGTCGCCCATTTTCCTCGCCGCCGTTTTTCAAAAATAGCATCTAGCTCGCCAGCTTCGATGAGAGGGCCAGTGGAGCTAAAAGATATCTCGACTCCATTTCCGCGATCATAAACGGAGACTTCAATAGATCCTCTGGCACCGTATTTGACGGCATTCGTGAGAAGGGCGAACGGAACCAGCTTGAAACTATCGTGCACGAAAGCATTTCTATAACATTCACCATTTAAAAAAATGGGTCTATTCGCAGACTCATCTCCGCTATCAATTCGGAAAATTGCGATTAATTTTGTCAACAATCCATGAACATTGACTGGATGCTTGGCGCCGTAGGTTGCCGCCTCAGGGTTAAAGTATATCGAAAGCAAATCGAACGAATCCGAAAGGAGGTCTGACGATTTTGCGAGGGACTTCAGATCGCTGGGCGCTTGAAGTATTTGTTGCTCCAAAGACCCCCCCTCGCCAGAAGAATGGCGTACTAGCCGATATGCGATGGTGGAAATCTGTTTTGCGAGGCGGATCGGGTCATGCAGCGGATCCAGCATTTCTGCTTGACGGCGCTTGAAGTCTCCCTCCATCGCGTCGTGAAGGCGTTTTAGTGCGTCAAGCCAGCAATCCAAGTCGAGTTGTCTGAGGGTTCTTCCTTTGAGCCCTTCTTTCGTATATTTGTTGTACTTCGTGTCGTTTTGAGGGCCGCGCATGGCATATATCGTGATCCGCTGATCGACGAAGCCACTAACGAAATAGCTGAGACCGTACTTACATACATGCTCCCCCGACGATTCGTCCACACCGCAGGCGCGATTGTCAGCACACTTCTGCTTGCACAGGGGGGATTCTGCGAGTTCACTGACGCCGGCTATCACACCGTCCACCATGGTTGGCCAAGGCAGACGCACCGCACCAGTTTTGAACAGAGTTGCTAGTTTCATGCACAAATCATCCGTGCCAAATTGAGCAACACAATGTCGTCACTCTCAGAGACCCCGCAAGACCGTATTTCCTGTCGCAATGTTTCCTTGTCACGGGCCTTTCCCGCAGAGATGTACTTCCGCATTGATGCAACGACGTCGCCCCTCGCTTTTCTTTTCAACATGCGCAATATGCCTTTTCCGTCGGCCGTGGCTTGGGTCGGGTTGAACAACTCGTGAGCGAACCGATCAATGACATCCTTACACTCGGAAGCGGTTAGAGGTTTTTTCTTGTATTCGTCGGCCAGCTTAAAAAAACGAGTAGCTGTTGGGTCGAATGTTTGACCGGAGACAGCACAAATACGTTGTTTTTTGTTTAAAGTGCGCAATTCTTCAATGAGCTTTAGCCCGCCATAATCCGGATCGTCCTTAACGATTCCTTTCATATCTAAAAATACAACATCGAAAGTCGACACCAACGCGATATCAGATAGTTTGATTTGCTTAAAAAGCTCGATTTCGAGCCCGCTTTTCTTAAGTTCAGACACAGGAAAATCGCGAGGTTGGTCATCTACGATGGCAATTCTCACTATCTGCATTGCTTTCTCGTTAGTCCAAGAAGTCAAGAAGCCTTGCGAATAAAGTGACTCGATACGCCCTTTTTTTCCAAATAGCTTGATGCCCCCCCAGCAGACGGCCAAGAATGTTGCAATGGGAAGGAGTATTCCGAACGCATTCGCTAGCCAACCCGCATCGTTGAAAAACGCTTGGATCGCTTTGAAAATTGCCATCGATTCACTTTAATGGTTTCTTAAAACCAACATCGTACATTCTGTTACTGATGAAGGCTATCAGGGAAACTGCCTGATTTCTACAAGGCTTAGTTGTGGAGAGTCAAGAGGTTGTTTGCGAGAGTCGGTATTCGAGACATGGGGGGAGGCAGCCGATGCCGTGGTGGGGGCGATGCCAGTTGTAGAAGTGGTTCCATGCAGGCAAAGCGGCACGGCGCGCCTCAGAACTGACATAGGAGCGGCCATAGGCCCATTCGCGCAGGGCTGACTGGATAAACCGCTCGGCCTTGCCGTTTGTTTGAGGGCGATAGGCTCTGGTGAATTTCTGCTTGATGCCCAGTTCGAGGCAGGCGTCGCGAAACGGATGAGAGTGGAAAGCGGGCCCGTTGTCGGTAAGCAGGCGCCGGATCTTCACGCCCAGCTTGGCGAAGTACTGGACGGCGGCACGCAGGAAGCTCTCGGCGCTGTCCTTGCGCTCGTCGGGCCTCATGGCAGTGAAGGCGACGCGGGCATGATCATCGACGGCCGCAAACAAGTATTCCCAGCCCAGCCCCCTGGTCCGCTTGGTGTAGTTGCCCGAGATGCGATGCCCCACGTCGCTGAATCGTCCCAGCTTTTTGATATCGATGTGGAGCAATTCCCCAGGCGCTTCTCGCTCGTAGCGCTGCACCGCATCGACCGGCGCCAGATCGCTGAGCCTGGACAGGCCCGCGCGTTTGAGGACGCAGCTGACGGTGGCCCGGGAGAGCCCGGTATACGACGCAATTCGTGATTGCAGGTACAGCTTGCGTCGAAGTTCGACGATAACCAGCGCCAGGCCCGGATCGATGGCCCGGGGCGAGAGGGCCGGGTGCGACGACTTGTCCAGCAGCCCTGCCGCCCCGTCGGCCAGGTAGCGTCCCAGCCATTTCCTGGCCGTCACCGCACTGACACCGTGGGCGCGAGCCGCTTCTGAGGCTGACAAGCCACGCTTGGTCATGTCCTGAACCATCTCCAGGCGACGCAAATACGTCAATCGGGCATTCTTATGGGTGTTCATCCGGAATCCATTTTTGAGGTGACAGGGCGTTTGGCGATTCCCAGTCTCTCAAAATCTCTCCGGGTGAACACCCGAAACAACCTATTGGAACTTCACACTTAGTCCCTATCGGCTCGGCTGCCTTCAGCGTCGAGAGCTTTAACGACCGTTCCTTTTGTTGACGATTCACAAGGCAATAGCGAACGGCTGATTTGGCCGATAGCAGTCATTACTTTGATGCAGTTTCCCTTTGTCCCAAGCGAACTTCATCGCCTGACTAGAGCTCGGGCAATTCCCCAAATCATCAAAGCCCCCTACCCCTTGCCGCCGCAAAAAATAAAAAAGGCCACACAAAGTGCGGCCTTTTTTTCAAACTACAACAACCCCTACTTCTTCCTAACCGGCGGCAAATCCGTACACACCCCCTCCGCCACCTCAGCCGCCATCCCGATCGACTCACCCAGAGTCGGATGCGGATGGATAGTCTTCCCGATATCCACCATATCCGCCCCCATCTCGATCGCCAGAGCCACCTCGCCAATCATGTCGCCAGCATTCGTACCCACGATGCCGCCCCCCACGATCCGGTGCGTCTCTTCGTCGAACAGCAGCTTGGTAAACCCTTCATCGCGCCCATTGGCGATGGCGCGGCCCGAAGCGGCCCACGGGAACATGCCTTTGGTGACCTTGCGGCCCTGCTTCTTGGCTTCGTCTTCGGTCAGGCCCACCCACGCGACTTCCGGATCCGTGTAGGCCACGGACGGGATCACGGTGGCGTCGAAGTGGCTCTTCTGTCCAGCCGCGGCTTCCGCCGCCACGTGGCCTTCATGCACTGCCTTGTGGGCCAGCATGGGTTGGCCGACGATGTCGCCGATGGCGTAGATGTGCGGCACGTTGGTGCGCATCTGGGAATCCACGGAAATGAAGCCGCGGTCGCCCACCTGCACGCCGGCCTTGTCGGCACCGATCTTCTTGCCGTTGGGGCTGCGGCCGACGGCCTGCAGCACGAGGTCGTAGCGCTGGGGTTCCTTGGGGGCTTTTTCGCCTTCGAAGGTGACGTAGATGCCGTCGGCCTTGGCTTCGATGCCCACCGTCTTGGTCTTCAACATGATGTTGTCGAAGCGGTGTTCGTTCATCTTCTGCCAGACCTTGACGAGGTCGCGGTCGGCGCCCTGCATCAGGCCGTCCAGCATTTCGACGACGTCCAGCCTGGCGCCCAGGGTGGAGTACACCGTGCCCATTTCGAGGCCGATGATGCCGCCGCCGATGATGAGCATTTTCTTGGGCACGCTCTTCAATAGCAGCGCGCCGGTGGAGTCGACGATGCGTTCGTCTTCGGGGGCGAACGGCAGTTTCACGGACTGGCTGCCGGCGGCGATGATGGCGCTGGCGAACTGGATGACCTGTTTGCCGTCCTTGCCCTGCACTTCGATGTGGTTGGGGCCGACGAAGGCGCCGACGCCGGTCACGACGGTGACCTTGCGGGCCTTGGCCATGCCGGCCAGGCCGCCGGTCAGCTTGCCGACGACGCCGTCCTTGAACGCGCGCAGCTTGTCGAGGTCGATCTCGGGCTTGCCGAAGGTGATGCCGTGTTCGGCCATCTTGGCGGCTTCTTCGACCACGGCGGCGGTGTGCAGCAGGGCCTTGGAGGGAATGCAGCCGACGTTCAGGCAGACGCCGCCCAGGGTGGCGTAGCGTTCGATCAGGGCCACTTTCAGGCCGAGGTCGGCGGCGCGGAAGGCGGCGGAGTAGCCGCCGGGGCCGGCGCCCAGGACGACGACGTCGAAGCTCTGGTCGGCCTTGCCGCCGAAGCTGGCGGCGGCGGGCAGCGGGACGGGATCGGGGTCCGGCTTGTCGGAGGTGGGCTCGCCCAGTTCGTGCATGGCGGCGGGCGCCAGTTCGACCTTGGGGAAGCCGGTGCGGGACTTGGTGTCCACGGCTGGGGCCGGGCTGGCGGCGGCACCGCCTTCGGCGGCGTCGATCTCGAGCAGCACGGAGCCTTCGCTGACCTTGTCGCCGACCTTGACCTTGATGGCCTTGACCACCCCGCCCTGCTCGGCGGGAATTTCCATGGAGGACTTGTCGGATTCGACGGTGATCAGGCTTTGCTCGGCCTTGATGGTGTCGCCCACGGCCACCAGGATCTCGATGACTTCGACTTCCTTGAAGTCGCCGATGTCGGGTACCTTGAGTTCTATCGCCATCTCGGGCTCCTTACAGCAGGATGCGGCGGTAGTCCGCCAGCACCGAGGCCAGGTAGGCGTTGAAGCGGGCGCCGGCGGCGCCGTCGATGACGCGGTGGTCATACGACAGCGACATGGGCAGCGTCAGTTGCGGCACGAATTGCTTGCCGTCCCAGACGGGCTTCATGGCGGAGCGGCTGACGCCCAGGATGGCCACTTCGGGCGCGTTGATGATGGGCGTGAAGCTGGTCCCGCCTATGCCGCCCAGCGACGAGATCGAGAAGCAGCCGCCCTGCATTTCCGAGGGCGAGAGCTTGCCGTCGCGCGCCTTCTTGGCCAGTTCGGTGGTCTCGCGAGCCAGGTCCAGGACACCCTTCTTGTCGGCGTCGCGGATGACCGGCACCACCAGTCCGTTGGGCGTGTCGGCGGCGAAGCCGATGTGGAAGTACTTCTTCAGGATCAGGTTGTCGCCTTCCAGCGAGGCGTTGAACTCGGGGAATTTCTTCAGCGCCGAGACGACGGCCTTGATCAGGAACGCAAGCATCGTGACCTTGACGCCCGATTTCTCGTTTTCCTTGTTGAGCTGGACGCGGAAGGCTTCCAGGTCGGTGATGTCCGCATCCTCGTTGTTGGTGACGTGGGGAATCATCACCCAGTTGCGGTGCAGGTTGGCGCCGGAAATCTTCTTGATGCGCGACAGCGGCTTGGCCTCGATGTCGCCGAACTTGGCGAAATCGACCTTGGGCCAGGCCAGCACTTCCAGCCCGGACCCCGAGCCGCCGGCGGCCGCGGGCGCCGCGGCGGCACCGCCGGCCAGCGATTTCTTGACGAAGTTGCGCACGTCGTCGGGCGTGATGCGGCCCTTCGGACCGGTGGCGGGCACCCTGGCCAGATCGACGCCCAGTTCGCGCGCGAACTTGCGCACGGACGGCGAGGCATGGGCCTTGGATTGGGCATGTTCGACGGCCGGATCGACCGGTACGGGCGGTTGTTTGGCCGCGGGAGCCGGCGCAGCGGGCGCCGCGGATACCGCGGCGGGCGCGGGGGCGCTCTCGGCCTTGGCGGCGGCCGGCGCAGACGCGGCGGCGGCGCCGCTCTTGACCTTGACGAGCTGGCTGCCCTTGGACACCTTGTCGCCGACCTTGACCAGCACGGCGGTGACTTCGCCCGCCGTCGAGGTGGGGATTTCCATGGACGACTTGTCGGATTCGACGGTGATCAGGCTTTGCTCGGCCGCGACCTTGTCGCCCACCTTGACCAGCAGTTCGATAACTTCGACGTCCTTGAAGTCGCCGATGTCGGGGACCACCACGGTTTCTTCTGCCCCGCCCTGCGCGGGGGCGGCGGCCGGCGCGGCCTGGGGCGCGGCTTCCTGCCTGGCGGCGGGCGCGGCGGGCGCTTCGGCCTTGGCCGGCGCCGCTTCCTGCCTGGGCGCCTCGGCGCCGCCGGCGGCTTCGATCTCGATCAGCGGGGTACCTTCGCTGACCTTGTCGCCCACCTTGACCTTGATGGCCTTGACCACCCCCCCGGTCGCGGCCGGGATTTCCATGGACGACTTGTCGGACTCGACCGTGATCAGGCTTTGTTCGGCCTTGATCGTGTCGCCCACGGCCACCAGGACCTCGATCACTTCGACTTCGCTGAAATCACCGATGTCGGGGACTTTCAGCTCGCTCACATTACTCATTCTGTAGTCTCCAGAAAGCCGGACACCCATCCGGCGCGCCGCCGCAGACAGACGCGCGCCAGCCGGGGGCAAGACAGGGCGCAGCCCTATCTTACCCATCCCGGCCGTCGATCACGCGTGTTGGGGGTTGGCTTTCTCGGGGTTGATGCCGTACTTCTTGATGGCCTCGGCCACCTTCTTCATGGGGATCTTGCCTTCGTCGGCCAGCGCCTTCAGGGCGGACAGCGTGACGAAGTGGCGATCCACCTCGAAGTGTTCGCGCAGCTTGGCGCGGAAGTCGGAACGGCCGAATCCGTCGGTGCCCAGCACGTTGTAGGTGCGGCCCTTGGGGATGAACGGGCGGATCTGGTCGGCGAAGGACTTCATATAGTCGGTCGAGGCGACGATGGGGCCTTCGGTCTTTTCCAGCGCTTCGGTCACGTAGGCGACCTGCGGCGTCTTCTCGGTCGGATGCAGCAGGTTGTGGCGCTCGGCGTCCAGGCCGTTGCGGCGCAGCTCGGTGAAGCTGGTCACGCTCCAGATGTCGGCGGCGACGCCCCAGTCCTTCTCGAGCAGTTCCTGGGCGGCGATGACTTCGCGCAGGATGGTGCCCGAGCCCAGCAGCTGGACGCGATGCCCGGCCTTGGCCTCGCTCTTCTTCAACTGGTACATGCCGCGGATGATGCCCGCTTCGTCGCCGGTCTTCAGGCCGGGCTGGGCATAGTTCTCGTTCATGACCGTGATGTAGTAGAAGACGTTTTCCTGGTCTTCCACCATGCGCTTCAGGCCGTTCTGGATGATGACCGCCAGCTCGTGCGCGAAGGTCGGGTCGTACGACACGCAGTTGGGGATGGTGGCCGACATCAGGTGGCTGTGGCCGTCCTCGTGCTGCAGGCCTTCGCCGTTGAGCGTCGTGCGGCCGGCGGTGCCGCCCAGCATGAAGCCGCGGGCCTGCATGTCGCCGGCGGCCCAGGCCAGGTCGCCGATGCGCTGGAAGCCGAACATCGAGTAATAGATGTAGAACGGCACCATGATGCGGTTGTTCGACGAGTACGAGGTCGCCGCGGCGATCCAGGAGCTCATCGCGCCCGCTTCGTTGATACCCTCTTCCAGGATCTGGCCGTCTTCCGCTTCGCGGTAGTACATGACCTGGGCCTTGTCCACCGGCACGTACTTCTGGCCTTCGTGGGCGTAGATGCCGATCTGGCGGAACATGCCTTCCATGCCGAAGGTGCGCGACTCGTCGGGCACGATGGGCACGACGCGCGGACCCAGGGTCTTGTCGCGCAGCAGCTGCGTCAGGATGCGGACGAAGGCTTGCGTGGTCGAGATCTCGCGGCCTTCGGCGGTGGGATCGAGCACGGCCTGGAACGCCGACAGCGCCGGCGCGGGCAGGTGCTCGTCGGCCTTCTGGCGGCGGTGCGGCAGGTAGCCGCCCAGGGCCTGGCGGCGCTCGTGCAGGTACTTCATTTCCGGCGATTCGTCGGTCGGCTTGAAATACGGCAGGTCGCCCAGCTTGTCGTCCGGCACCGGGATGTTGAAGCGGTCGCGGTAGGCGCGGATGATGTCGTCGTCCAGCTTCTTCTGCTGGTGCGCGGGGTTGCGCGACTCGCCGGCGGCGCCCATGCCATAGCCCTTGATGGTCTTGGCCAGGATGACGGTCGGGCGGCCCTGGCTCTTCTGCGCGGCGTCGAACGCGGCGAAGACCTTGTGGGGATCATGGCCGCCGCGGTTCAGGCGCCAGATGTCGTCGTCGCTCATGCGGCTGACCATCTCCAGCAGCTTGGGGTGCTTGCCGAAGAATTTCTCGCGCACGAACGCGCCGTCGTTGGCCTTGTAGGCCTGGTATTCGCCGTCGACGGTCTCTTCCATGATCTGGCGCAGGATGCCTTCCTTGTCGCGCGCCAGCAGCGGATCCCAGTAGCCGCCCCAGATCAGCTTGATGACGTTCCAGCCGCTGCCGCGGAACTCGCCTTCCAGCTCCTGGATGATCTTGCCGTTGCCGCGCACCGGGCCGTCCAGGCGCTGCAGGTTGCAGTTGATGACGAACACCAGGTTGTCGAGCTTCTCGCGCGAGGCCAGGCTGATGGCGCCCAGCGATTCGGGTTCGTCCATTTCGCCGTCGCCGCAGAACACCCAGACCTTGCGGTTGCTGGTGTCGGCGATGCCGCGGGCGTGCAGGTACTTCAGGAAACGGGCCTGGTAGATGGCCATCAGGGGGCCCAGGCCCATCGAGACGGTCGGGAACTGCCAGAAGCCGGGCATCAGCTTGGGATGCGGGTAGGACGACAGGCCCTTGCCGTCGACTTCCTGGCGGAAATGGTTGAGCTGGTCTTCGGACAGGCGGCCTTCCAGGAAGGCCCGGGCATAGACGCCGGGCGAGGAATGGCCCTGGAAATAGACCAGGTCGCCGCCGCGGCTTTCGGTTTCGCCATGCCAGAAATGGTTCTGGCCGGTTTCGATCATGGTCGCCAGCGAAGCGAACGAGGCGATGTGGCCGCCCAGGTCGCCGCCGTCGGCCGGATGCAGGCGGTTGGCCCGGACCACCATGGCCATCGCGTTCCAGCGGATGTACGAGCGGATGCGGTTTTCCAGGTCGAGCTTGCCCGGATGCGCCGGCTCCATGTGCGTCGGGATGGTATTGACGTAGGCCGTGTTCGGCGAGAACGGGATGTAGGCGCCGGAACGGCGGGCCAGGTCGATCAGGCGTTCCAGCAGGAAGTGCGCGCGCTCAGGGCCTTCGCGATCCAGGACCGCTTCCAGGGCGTCGAGCCATTCTTGGGTTTCCAGGGTATCTTCGTCGTTGGCGGCGGTTATACCGGCCCCGACCTGGGGAAGAGCGGACATGCCTGTCTCCTGAGTCTCTGTGACATCCGGACGGCTCGTAGCCATCCGAGGGTTTAAGTCGCTGTTGGCGGCCTTCGCCTATGTAAAACTAGGGCCCTCGCAACTCCGGCGCGATTCTAGAAGGCAGGAAGCCTTCCATGCAATAAAAATTTCGCTTTGCGATATCATTTACCACAATGTGAAATCTAGCACGAAACCCGAATAAAAGCATTCTGCGCTGCAATAAAACCAGCGGGTCTCCGGACGCGCCACTGTGCGTAAACTTTCTTCATGTCTACCGTTCATCCTTCCAATATTCCCGCCCCGTTCAAGGATCTGGGGCGCCTGCGCCGGCGTAGCTGGTATTGGCTGACTCCGGCCATCGCGCTGGGGCTGTTCGTCTGCGTCATGGGCTCCATCCTGTGGTGGCTGGATGCCCGCGACGACGCGCAGCGCTACGGCACGCTGGTGCGGGACGTCGACTGGGCGCAGCAATCCATGCGCCTGCGCATGCTGGCGGCGCGCGACCGCATGGGGGCGCTGGGACGCGACCTGGTGCGCACCAACATGACCGAGGGCCGTTTCCTGGACGACGCCCGGGAACTCCTGGTGGAGCATCCCGAGATCATCCACGTGGCCTGGATCAACGCCGACCGCAAGGCGGTGTGGATCTCGACGCCCGACCGGCGCGCCGGCCAGACCTTCCGCATGAGCGCCCCGGGCGCGGCCGAACCGGAAGCCTTCCGCGCTTTCGAGATCGCCCGCGACGAACACCGGCCGGCGTATTCCCGCCCCTACCGCGGCCAGTACAACGAGGTCTACCTGGACCTGTACGTGCCGGTATTCCAGGACGAGCGCTTCCTGGGCACCCTGGCCACGGTGTATTCGGTGGACGCCATCCTGCAGAACCTGATCCCCCAGGAGACCCAGCACAAGTACAAGGTATCCATCCTGGACGGCAACGAGATGCCGCTGGTGTCCTCGTCCTCGCGCGCGGACAAGGGCGCCATCAACGCCTATGAGGTGCCGCTGGACCCGCCGGGCAACGGCATGATGCTGAGCGCGCGCGGCTACCGCACGCAGACGGACACCTCGCAGACCATGCTGGTCTGGGTGGTGGTGTCGCTGTCGGCGGTCATCATATGGAGCCTGTTCGCGCTGTGGCGCCATACCCGCTTCCGCTCCCAGGCCGAGGAGGCCCTGATCGCCGAGACCGCCTTCCGCCGCGCCATGGAGAACTCCATGCTGACCGGCATGCGGGTGCTGGACATGGAAGGCCGCATCACCTATGTGAACCCGGCCTTCTGCCGGATGATGGGCTGGGACGAGGCCGACCTGCTGGGACGCCCGCCGCCCTACCCCTATTGGCCCCAGGGCGACCACGCCGCCCAGTGGCGCAACACCGAGATGCTGCTGTCGGGCAACGCCCCCAGCAGCGGCTTCGAGATGGAGGCGCAGCGGCGCGACGGATCGATCTTCTTCGCCCGCATGTATGTGTCGCCGCTGCTCGACCAGCGCGGCGTGCAGACGGGCTGGATGACGTCCATGACCGACATCACCGAGCCCAAGCGCATCCGCGAAGCCCTGGCCGCCGCCCACGAACGCTTCATGACGGTGCTCGAAGGCCTGGACGACGCCATCTCGGTCACGGCCGAGACGCCCAAGGGCTCGGAGCTGCTGTTCGCCAACAAGACCTATCGGCGCGTGCTCGGCTCGCAGCCCACCGGCCATGACGAACTGTCCGCCGGCCGGCGCGGCCGTTTCACCGATGAAGCGATCGAGGTGTATTCCTCCTCCACCCACCGCTGGTTCGAGGTGCGCCACCGCATGCTGCAATGGGTGGACGGGCGCCGGGTGCGGATGCAGGTGGCGCGCGACATCACCGAGCGCCGGGCGTCCGAGGAAGCCTCCCGCGCCCAGCAGGAGAAGATCCAGCTCACCAGCCGCCTGATCACCATGGGCGAGATGGCCTCGTCGCTGGCGCACGAACTGAACCAGCCGCTGACGGCCATCAACAACTACAGCATGGGCGTGGTGGCGCTGGTACGCGCCGGCGATACCGATCCGGCCAAATTGCTTCCGGCCCTGGAAAAAACCACCGCACAGGCCCAGCGTGCAGGTATGATCATCCGCCGCATACGCGAATTCGTGAAGCGGAGCGAACCCAAGCGCCAGCGGGTGAGCCTGCCCACGATCGTGGATAATGCGGCCGGATTTGCCGGGATCGAATCCCGGACCCGGCGGATCGATATCATTCAAAAAATACCCCAACAGTTGCCGGACGTTCTTGCCGATCCTATCCTGATCGAACAGGTGGTCCTGAACCTGCTGAAAAACGGCCTGGAGGCCATGCAGGATTCAGCCGGGCGGGAACTGCTGGTGGAAGCGAACGTGCGCGAGGACATGGTAGAAGTGGCAGTCACCGATACCGGCCACGGACTGGCCGATCCCGAACGGCTGTTCGAGCCTTTCTACAGCACCAAGTCGGAAGGCATGGGCATGGGCCTGAACATCTGCCGCACGATCATCGAATTCCACCATGGCCGGCTATGGGCCGAAGCCAACCCCGCCGGAGGCACGATCTTCAAATTCACGCTTCCGTGGGTACGTCCGATCCTGCCGACCGGACCGGCCCCCGAACTGGAATCCGCACCCAAGGAGCTTACCTGATGAGCAATACGCCCCAATCCAGCACGGTCTTCATTGTCGATGACGACGAAGCCGTGCGAGATTCTCTCCGATGGCTGCTCGAAGCCAACGGTTACCGGGTACGGGCCTACGAGAGTTCGGAACGTTTCCTGGCCGAGTACGATCCCGAGGTGATCGGCGTCCTGATCGCCGACGTGCGGATGCCGGGCATGACCGGGCTGGAGCTCCAGGAACAACTGCTCGCCCGCAAGTCCGCCCTGCCCATCGTCTTCGTCACCGGCCACGGCGACGTGCCCATGGCGGTCTCCACCATGAAGAAAGGCGCGGTGGACTTCCTGGAAAAGCCCTTCAACGAAGCCGACCTGCGCCAGATCATCGCCAACATGCTGGAACAGGCCCACTCCCGCGCGGCGGACGATGCCACCCGGCGCGGCCACGAGGCCCTGCTGGCCCGGCTGACCGTGCGCGAGCAGCAGGTGCTGGAGCGCATCGTGGCCGGCCGCCTGAACAAGCAGATCGCCGACGACCTGGGCATCAGCATCAAG
>Ga0182736_1000274_pt1 | contig 92267 bp, 73 predicted proteins | sample eDN5th30CKraftBY_FD_128882 | JGI IMG/M metagenome (GOLD analysis project Ga0182736, IMG submission 128882) | Enriched backyard soil microbial communities from Emeryville, California, USA - eDNA 5th pass 30_C Kraft BY (version 2) (version 2) | ecosystem: Environmental > Terrestrial > Soil >... | reverse complement strand
AGCACGCCCACCGTGATCTGCTTGTTGGCTACCTGCCAGATGCCGAACACCCACACCACCAGCAGGCCGATTTCGGTCAGCAGGGTCACGGTGGGCGAGAACAGCGACCACAGGCTGTTGACGCGGTCGTTCACTTCCAGGTTGCGGTTGTTGGCCTGCCGGAAGCGCTGCACTTCGCGTTTTTCCTGGGCGAAGGCCTTCACCACGCGGATGCCCGGGATGGTGTCGGCCAGCACGTTGGTGATCTCGGCCCAGATGCGGTCGACTTTCTCGAAGCCGTGGCGCAGGCGGTCGCGCACGGCGTGGATCATCCAGACGATGAACGGCAGCGGCGCCAGCGTCACCAGCGCCAGCCACGGATTGATCGACACTAGGATGGCCGCCGTCATGGCGATCATCAGCACGTCGGTGGCGAAATCCAGCAGGTGCAACGACAGGAAAATGCAGATGCGGTCGGTTTCGCTGCCGATGCGCGACATCAGGTCGCCGGTGCGCTTGCCGCCGAAATACTGCAGCGACAGTTGCTGCAGGTGCTCGTAAGTGGTGGTGCGCAGGTCGGCGCCGATGCGTTCGCTGACCCAGGCCAGGATGTAGGTGCGGGCCCAGCCCAGCCCCCAGGCCAGCGCCGCCGAGGCCAGCAACCCGCTCAGGTACAGGCGCACCAGGGTGTAGTCGATGGGCGCGCCGTTCTGGAACGGGATCAGGACCTCGTCCATCAGCGGCATGGTCAGGTAGGGCGGCACCAGGGTGGCCGCCGTGGCCAGCAGGGTCAGCACGAAGCCCGCCAGCAGCGGGCCGCGGTACGGCCGGGCGAAGCGCCACAGGCGCAGCAGCGCCCAGGTCGAGGGCGGCGCGGCCGGCGCCTGCGCACAGGCAGGACAGTCGGCCTGCCCGGCGGGCAGCGGCAGGTGGTAGGCCGGGCAGGACGGCGTATCGGCCTGCCGGCCGGCCTGCAGGGCATCGAATTTGGCCAGCAGCCGCAGGGCGGCGGGGTTGTGGACCAGGGTGAAGCGCCAGGCCGCCAGGCGGGCCGGGCCATCGTGCAGCTCCAGGCAAGCCGCGCCGGCGTGGTCTTGCAGGCTCAGGCGCAGCCCGGGCGCGCAGGCCCAGTCCTGCCATTGGCCGTCGTCCGGCGAGCGTGCCAGCAGGCGCCGGTCGGTCAGCACCACCAGGCCGGGCCGGAAAGCCAGGCGTGCGTCCAGGTCGGTTTCCACCCATGCCAGGATGGCTTCGCCGGGCGCCAGGCGGGATTGCATCGCGTCGTGCCGGGCGGCGTAGGCCTGCCCGGTGGCGCCGGAAAGAAGCTGCTTTCTATTCATTGGGTGGCTGTCCGGCATGGCCGGGTTCTCGGCCTCGCCGAACATGTCCCTTCCTTACAACAGCGCGAGTTTATCGGCGTAGAAAGGCGGCGTATAGTAGCAGCCGGTTTTGCCATTTTCCATCTAGGAATCGACCCGCCCCACGCATCGGCCCTGCCATCCCGCCCGACACCCCCGCCGCCTCGCGGGGCTTCCTGTCTGCCGACGCGCCTAATCCCAACTAAAACATGAAAGACAAAGACATTGAATTTCTCGATGTCGTGGCTTTGCGCGGCCCGAACATTTGGACCTACCGCCCGGTGCTGGAAGCCTGGGTGGACATCGGCGCCCTGGAAGACTACCCGTCGAACACCATCCCGGGGCTCTACGAGCGGCTGTCCACCTGGCTGCCGGGCCTGATCGAGCACCGCTGCAGCCCCGGCGTGCGCGGCGGGTTCCTGCAGCGCTTGCGCGAAGGCACCTGGCCCGGCCATATCCTCGAACATGTCACCCTGGAATTGCAGACCCTGGCGGGCCTGCCCGGCGGCTTCGGCAAGGCGCGCGAGACCTCCCGGCGCGGCGTCTACAAGGTGGTGGTGCGGGCCTGGCAGGAACAGGTCACCCGCGCCGCCCTGGACGAAGCGCGCCAACTGGTGCTGGCGGCCATCCAGGACAGCCCGTTCGACGTGCCGCGCGCGGTGGCGCACCTGCGCGACCTGGCCGACGCCCGCTGCCTGGGGCCCAGCACGGCCTGCATCGTCGACGCCGCCGACGACCGCGACATCCCCTGCATCCGCCTGTTCGAAGGCAACCTGGTGCAGTTCGGCTACGGCGCGCGCCAGCGGCGCATCTGGACGGCCGAGACCGATCGCACCAGCGCCATCGCCGAAGGCATCTCGCGCGACAAGAACCTGACCAAGACCCTGCTGTCGGACGGCGGCGTGCCGGTGCCCGAAGGGCACGAGGTCGACAGCCCCGAAGCCGCCTGGGAAGCCGCGCAGGAAATCGGCCTGCCGGTGGTGGTCAAGCCCTGCGACGGCAACCACGGCCGCGGCGTCTTCACCAACCTGGCGACCCAGGCCGAAGTGCTGTCGGCCTATGCCGTGGCGGTGGACGAAGGCAGCGGCGTGCTGGTCGAACGCTTCGTGCCGGGCAACGAGCACCGCCTGCTGGTGGTGGGCGACCGCCTGGTCGCCGCCGCCGCGGGCGAGCCGGCCTGGATCACTGGCGACGGCCGCGGCACCGTGTCGGAACTGATCGAACGGCAGATCAACACCGACCCGCGCCGGGGCCGCACCGAGAACCATCCCCTGAATATCGTGCGCCTGGATTCGGCTGCCCGCCTGGAACTGGCGCGCCAGCAACTGACGGCCGACAGTGTGCCGGCGCAGGGCCGGCGCGTGCTGATCCAGCGCAGCGGCAACGTGGCCTTCGACGTCACCGACCGCGTGCACCCCGATACCGCCGCCACGGTGGTGCTGGCCGCCCGTATCGTCGGCCTGGACGTGGCTGGCGTGGACCTGGTGGCCGAAGACATCGCGCGCCCCCTGGGCGAGCAGCGCGGCGCCATCGTGGAAGTGAATGCCGGCCCCGGCCTGCTGATGCACCTGAAACCGGCCGACGGCCCGCCGCGGCCGGTGGGCCGCGCCATCGTCGACCACCTGTTCCCCGCCGGCGACGACGGCCGCATCCCCGTCGTGGGCATTGCCGGCACCAACGGCAAGACCGTGGTGGCGCGCCTGGTGGCGCGCCTGCTGACGCTGTCGGGCCGGCGCACCGGCCTGGCCTGCAGCGAAGGCCTGTACGTGGGCCAGCGCCTGGTGCAGCCTGGCGACCGCGCCGACTGGGCCAGCGGCCGGCGCCTGCTGATGAACCGCGACGTCGAGGCCGCCGTCATCGAAAACGACAGCGCGGTCATCCTGGGCCAGGGGCTGGCCTACGACCGCTGCCAGGTGGGCGTGGTCACCAACATCGACGAGGGCGACCACCTGGGCGACTTCGACATCCAGGACACCGACCGCCTGGTCAATGTGCTGCGCACCCAGGTCGACGTGGTGCTGCCCGATGGCGTGGCCGTGCTCAACGCGCGCGACCCGCAGGTCGCCGGCATGGCGCCCCTGTGCGATGGCGACGTGCTCTACTTCGGCACCGACCCCGCCCTGCCCGCCATCGTCGACCACCTGGCGCAGGGCAAGCGCGCGGTGTTCCTGCGCGACGGCCACATCGTGCTGGCCGAGGGCGCCAACGAAACCGTGCTGGCCGACATGCGGGCAGTGCCGCTGACGCACGGCGGCCGGGTCGGCTTCCAGGTCGAGAACGTGCTGGCCGCGGTGGGCACCGCCTGGGCGCTGGGCATCGCCGCGCCGATCATCCGCGCCGGCATCGAGGCCTTCGACGTGGACCAGGCCGACGCGCCGTGGCAATTCACGCTGTTCGAACGCGGCGGCGCCACGGTGGTGGTCGACGACGTGCACAACGCCGCGGGGCTGCGGGCCCTGCTGGAAGCGGCCGAGCGCTTTCCTGCCGGCCGCCGCTGCGCCGTCTATGCCGCAGGCGCCGATCGCCGCGATGCCGACCTGGTCGAACAGGGCCGCCTGCTGGCGGGCGCCTTCGATCGCGTGGTGCTGTACGACGACGCCACGGTATCCAGCCGGCGTCCGGCCGGCCAGGCGCGCACCCTGTTGCGCGAAGGCCTGGCGCAGGGCGCGCGCGCGGTTGCCGTGGAAGACGAGCCCGACCATGCGCGCGCCATCGACCTGGCGCTGGATCACATCCGCGCCGGCGACTTCGTGCTGCTGCAATCCGACGAGGCCTATTCCGGCCCCACCATCGATCGCGTGCGCCGCTGGATTCAACAATAAACGACAACGCCGCCCGCGCCGAACGACGGCCGCGGGCACGACAGGAACCCTGCCCCATGGAAGTCTCCCGTATCCGAGCGTTGCGCGGCCCCAACCTGTGGAGCCGCAACACCGCCATCGAAGCCATCGTCACCTGCAGCGATGCCGAATGCGCCATCGACGAATCGTTGCCCGATGTCGAGGCCCGGCTGCGCGCGCGCTTTCCGCAGATCGGCCGGCTGCGCCCGGACGGCCACGACGGCGCGCTGTCGATCGCGCACGTGCTGCAATACACCGCGCTGGCGCTGCAGGCGCACGCCGGCTGCCCGGTCACCTTCGGGCGCACCGCGGCCACCATCGAACCCGGCGTGTTCCAGGTGGTGATCGAATACAGCGAAGAAGAAGTCGGCCGGCTGGCGGTGGACCTGGCCACGCAATTGCTGGATGCCGCGCTGACCGACACGCCCTTCGACGTGGCCCAGGCGCTGGCGCGATTGCACGAACTGGACGAAGACCTGCGGCTGGGACCCAGCACCGGCTCCATCGTCAACGCGGCGGTGGCGCGCAACATCCCGTACCGCCGCCTGACCCAGGGCAGCATGGTGCAGTTCGGCTGGGGCAGCCGCCAGCGCCGCATCCAGGCCGCCGAGACCGACGCCACCAGCGCCATTGCCGAATCCATCGCGCAAGACAAGGACCTGACCAAGATGCTGCTGGATGCAGCGGGCGTGCCCGTGCCGCTGGGCCGCTCGGTATCGGATGCGCAAGGCGCCTGGGAGGCGGCCCGCGAACTGGCCGGGCCGGTGGTGGTCAAGCCGCGCGACGGCAGCCAGGGCCGCGGCGTGGCCGTCAACATCGAGACCCGCGAGCAGATCGCCGCGGCCTACGAGGCGGCGGCCGAGATCAGTTCCGAAGTCATCGTCGAACGCTACATCCCCGGCCACGATTTCCGCCTGCTGGTGGTGGGCGACAACCTGGTGGCCGCGGCGCGGCGCGACCCGCCGCAGGTCACCGGCGACGGGCGCCACACCATCCGCCAGCTGGTCGAGCAGGTCAACGCCGACCCGCTGCGCGGCGACGGCCACGCCACCTCGCTGACCAAGATCCGCTTCGACGACATTGCGCTGGCCACCCTGAAGAAGCAGGGCTACGACGCCGACGCGGTACCGCCCACCGGCGCGCTGGTGGTGCTGCGCCATAACGCCAACCTGAGCACGGGCGGGGCCGCCACCGACGTCACCGATGAAGTCCACCCCGAACTGGCGGCGCGCGCGGTCACCGCGGCGCACATGGTGGGGCTGGATATCTGCGGCGTGGACGTCGTGGCCGAGACCGTGCACCTGCCGCTGGAAGACCAGCGCGGCGGCGTCGTCGAAGTCAATGCCGCGCCGGGCCTGCGCATGCACCTGAGCCCCTCGTTCGGCAAGGGCCGAGCGGTGGGCGAGGCCATCGTCGCCAGCATGTTCGCCGACGGCGACGACGGGCGCATTCCGGTCGTGGCGGTGGCGGGCACCAACGGCAAGACCACCACGGTGCGCCTGACCGCGCACCTGCTGGCCGCCGCCGGCCATCGCGTCGGCATGACGAATTCCGACGGCGTGTACGTGGGCGCGCAATGCATCGACACCGGCGACTGCAGCGGGCCGCGCAGCGCGCGCCGAATCCTGGCGCATCCCGGCGTGGACGCCGCTGTGTTCGAGACGGCACGCGGCGGCATCCTGCGCGAGGGGCTGGCCTTCGACCGCTGCGACGTGGCCATCGTCACCAACTTGGGCATGGGCGATCACCTGGGCCTGGGCTACATCAGCACCGTCGAAGACCTGGCCGTCGTCAAGCGCGTGATCGTGCAGTACGTGCATGCCGGCGGCACCGCGGTGCTCAATGCCACCGACCCCATCGTGGCCGACATGGCTGCCGCCTGCCCGGGCTCGGTGGTGTACTTTTCCAACGACCCGGCCCACCCGCTGATCGGCACCCATCGCGCGCAGGGCCATCGCGTGGTCTACCGCGACGGCCCCGCCATCGTCGCCGCGCAGGGCGACAGCGAAGTCGCGCTGGCGCTGGCCGATATCCCGTTGACCCACGGTGGCGCCGTCGCGTTCCAGGTCGACAACGCCATGGCCGCCGTCGCCGCCGCCTGGTCGCTGGGGCTGGGCTGGGACGCGATACGCCAGGGGCTGGGCACCTTCGTCAGCGATGCGCGCACCGTGCCCGGGCGCTTCAACCTGTTCGACTACCGCGGCGCCACCATCATCGCCGACTACGGCCACAACCCGGATGCCATCCAGGCGCTGGTGCAGGCGGTCGACGCGCTGCCCGCCCGGCGGCGCAGCGTGGTCATCAGCGGCGCCGGCGACCGGCGCGACGAAGACCTGCGCCGCCAGACCGAAATCCTGGGCGACGCGTTCGACGACGTCGTGCTGTACGAAGACCAATGCCAACGCGGACGCGCCGACGGCGAAGTCCTGGCGCTGCTGCGCGCGGGCCTGGCCGGCGCCCGGCGCGCACAGCACGTACAGGAAATCCAGGGCGAGTTCCTGGCGATCGACACCGCGCTGGCGCGGCTGTCGGCGGGCGACTTATGCCTGGTCCTGGTGGACCAGGTCGAAGACGCGCTCACCCATCTGGCCAACCGCGTCGCCGAGGCCTCGCCCAGCCACTGAGCCCGCCGCACATCGCGGCTTCGGAGGGTGTCAGACACCCTTCGGGGTGTCTGACACCTGGACCAACACGTGAAACGCCATCGGCGGACGACGGGTGTCGGCAGGTGTCAGACACCCGACTACGGCAAGGCGGGCCTCAACCCCGGTTACGCCGCTCCGTCAAAGCGCCTCAAATCTTTACTCAACTGTAACTTCGCTGGCGGGCGCCACGCCCTGCCCCGCCTGCACGGAGGCGGCTGCCCGGTGCTTACATTTGCCTACAGCCGCGTTTGACACCCGCCGCCGCCGGCTCGTAGGGTAATAACAGGCTCATCAACCAGGAGGACCACCATGAACAACGACATCGTTGCAGGCAAGTGGAAACAACTGACTGGCAAGGCCAAGGCGGCCTGGGGCGACCTGACCGACGACGAACTGACGCGCACGGAAGGCAACGCCGAACGGCTGGCGGGCCTGATCCAGGAACGCTACGGCAAGACCAAGGAACAAGCGGAAAAGGAAGTGCGCGCCTTTTTCGACGCCAACCACTGATCCCCCTTTGATCCGAGGAGAACCGAGATGCTGTACTACGCCGCTGTTTTCTTCGTCATTGCCATCATTGCCGCAGTCCTGGGCTTCGGCGGCATCGCCGCCGGCGCCGCGGGCATCGCCAAGATCCTGTTCTTCGTGTTCCTGATCCTGGCGCTGCTGTCGATCCTGAGCGGCGCGTTCAGGAAGAAATAGGTCGCGCGCGGCGGCCCCCGCAAGGCGCCGCCGCCCCTGCTCGACGCGACCGCAACGCAGAAGGAGAACCTCATGAAAATGCGCAAACTGATCGTCGCCATCGCCGTGGGCGCCAGCGCCGTGTCCGGTGCCGCGGCTTATGCCGCCGGCGAAGAGGCGCCCAAGCAATCGATGGGTGAATATGCCTCGGACGCCGTCATCACCACCAAGGTCAAGGCCGCTTTCGTCGCCGACGAGACGCTCAGCGCGCTGGACATCGCCGTCGAGACCAACGCCGGCACCGTCACCCTGACAGGCACCGTGGGCTCGGAAACCGAAACCGAACAGGCCGCCCGGGTGGCCCGCGACGTCGAGGGCGTGAAACAGGTGCAGAACGACCTCAAGGTCGACCCGGCCAAGGCCCAGGCCAAGTAACCGCCACTAGGCGGCGGGCCGCGGAATGCGCACCGTGCCGCGGCCCAATTCGATCACATTGCCGCCCACGCGGATCGCGCCGTCGGCGGCCACATCCAGGTACAGGCGGCACGGGCGTCCCACTTGGTCGCCCTGCTCGACCACCACGCGCGCAGGCCGCTGCCGGCCTTGCGCCACCAGCCAGCCGCCCAGGTTGGCGCAGGCCGACCCGGTGCCCGGGTCTTCGGCGACCCCGCCCCCCTCTTTGGTAAAGAAATAGCGCGCCCGCACGGCCTGGCGGCCGTCCGGCCCCGGCGTGGGGTCGAACGCAAACACATAGGCGGTCTTGCGTCCCAGGCTGCTGGGCTGCCAATCGTGCAGCCGGCTACTGTCGGGCTGGGCCCGGCTGACGGCCTCGGGGGTTTTCAGCGGCACCAGCAACTGGTCGGCGCCCGTGTCCACCCACATGGGCTCGTCCAGCAGGTCGTCGGCACGCAACCCCAACTGGCCGGCGATCTCGGCGGCCGACTGGGCCGGCCGCGCGATGCCGGGCGCGCCGGTGGTGGGTGCCGTAAAGGTCCAGGTGTCGCCGCGCGCCTCCACCGGCACCACGCCGGCGGCGAATTCCAGTGCCAGGCGGTCGCCCGTGCCCGTCAGCTCGCGCACGACTTGCGCGGTGCCCAGCGTGGGGTGCCCGGCGAAGCGCATTTCGTAGCCCGGCGTATAGATGCGCACGCGGGCGTCGGCGCGTTCGCTGGGCAGCACGAAGGTGGTTTCCGACAGGTTGAACTGCCGCGCCAGGTCCAGCATGGTGGCCTCGGACAGGCCACGCGCGTCTTCGAACACGCACAGGGGGTTGCCGCCGAAGGTGGACTGGGCGAAGACGTTGAGCAGGCGAAAGGCGTAAGTGTGCATGGCGGCGCGAATCGGAACCGGTGACGGCACCGATGATAGCGCGCCGCCGTTTACCAGATGGCGAAGAACAGCACCCAGGCCATGCAGAACGGCGCCAGGCCGGCCACCAGCGCCAGCCAGGCGCCCAGCTTGCGCGGCCAGGCGACGGCGCGCTGGGCCAGCAGGCGCCAGCCCAGGCGCAGCGACCAGGCCACGGCCAGCGTCAGCAGCGTGAAGCGCACCGGATCGGCCCAACCCGTATTGACGCCCTCGTGGCTGATCAGGGTGACCGTGGTGGCCGACAACCCCAGGAACACGCCGATGCCGGCCGCGGGAATCAACGCCTGCGCCAGTTTGTGCACCCCTGCCAGGCGCCCGCCCGGCAAGCCGGCCGGCGCCACGCGGTCGGCCAGCCACAGCCCGGCGAATGCCGCGCCGCCGACACAGATAGTGCTGCCCACCACGAACAACAGGATGCCGGCGCCGTCCAGCCACGAAAAGCTGTCGTTCATTTCCGGGTAGTGGGTCAGGATGAACCAGGGCGCGTTATCCATCAGCGGCCACAGGATGTCGCGCTCGACCAGCCAGGTGGCGGCCCATTGCTTCGCGGTGACGAACCAGGGGCTGGCGCTCCAGAGGAAAGCGCCGATGGCGATGCCCATCAGGCCGAAGCAGATCAGCGCCGTCTGCCAGCCGTCGCCGGTGGCCACGTGCACGATTTCTTCTTCGGGCGAGCGCGGCGTCAGCGCAATGGCGCCGCGGTAGCCGCTGCAGCGGCCGCACACATGGCAATCGCCGGCGCCCTTCATGTGGCGCAGCGGCACCAGCGGCGCGCAATTGACCGTCTCGATGCGAATGACCGGATGGCGCCAGGCTTCTTCGTCGACCTTGAAGTGCCAGGGCGCCAGCTTGGCCAGCAGGTTGAACACCCCGTTGACCGGGCACAGGTATTTGCACCAGACGCGCTTGCTGCGGCCGTAGCGCCAGCCCACCACCATGGCGGCCATGGTCGAGCCGCCCAGCACCGCCAGCACCGCCAGCGGGTACTGATACACGCTGACCAGCTGGCCATAGACGGTGGTCAGGGCGAATGCCACGAAAGGCCAGCCGCCCCAGCGCATCCACTTGGGAATGGAATGGCCCTGCCCGCGCTCGCTGGCCCACTCGGTCAGCATGCCTTCGGGACACAGCCAGCCACACCAGGCGCGCCCCAGCAGGGGAATGGAAACCAGCACGAACGGCCACCACACGCCCCAGAACGCGAATTGCGCCACGATGGTCAGGTTGTTGAACACCGAGGCCGCATTGTCGGGCAGCGGCAGCAGCGGCGGCACGATCAAGAGGAACGCGTAGACGCCGACGATGCCCCATTGCAGCTTGCGCAGCAGGGGCGCGTGGTCGCGCAGGAAATCGGCGGAGCGGGCGGCATAGCGCCCGAGTACGGCTGCCATGAATCAACCTTCAAATGCAATGGCCGGCAACAGCGCCGGCCGGTCACGCAAACGGGTCATGCCGGGGCGGCGACCCGGGTTGGCGGCCTGCCCGCCCGCCGCAACAAGGCCCACACCATGACCCAGTACCCCAACCACAACAGCACGGACATCAACGCGGGATAGGCGCGGTAGCCGGCGAAATCGGCCAGTATCTTGCCCAGGCCGCTGCTGTCGTCGAGCAGCGCCGAGCTGTCCCAGATGGGGTCGACCAGCGTGGGCAGCACGTCCAGCGAGATGAGCCGGTCCAGGCCGCCCATCAGCAAGGCGCCGGCCAGCAGCAGCAACAGGATCTCGGTCAGGCGGAAGAACCGGCGCCAGGTGATCAGCTTGCCGCCCAGCTGCAGCAGCCAGAACGTCAGCAATGCGATGGCGAAGCCGGCCACGCCGGCCAGCGCCAGCATGAAGGCATTGTCGTTCTGCCCGGCCGCCACGGTGCCATACAGGAACACCACCGTCTCGCTGCCTTCGCGGGCCACGGCGATCATGACCAGCACCAGCAGGCCCCACCAGCTGTCGTGCGTCATGGATTCGCTGGCGCCGGATTCGAGGTCGCGCCTGAGGGTGCGGCCGTGCTTTTTCATCCAGACGACCATCTGCACCACCAGCCCGCAGGCCACCAGCGACATGACAGCCTGGAACCATTCCTGCCCCTCGTCGCTGAGCCAGGACGACACGCCCAGCAGCACCAGCGCCAGCGCCACGGCCAGGGCCAGGCCCGCGGCCACGCCGCCCCACAGGTAGGGCAGCCCGCGCCGCCCTTCGGGCGCGGCGCGCAACCACGAATACAGGATGCCCACGATCAACAGGGCTTCGACGCTTTCGCGCCAGACAATGAAAAGGACCTGTTCCATCAATACCGCCGGATCAGTCTTTGGGAAGAACCACCAGCGTGCCGCGCACGTCCTGGTGGAAGTCGTCGAAGAAGGGGTATTCGCCAGGCCGCGAGATCGTGATCACCACGAACGAGCTGACGCCCGGCCCCATGACTTTTTCCTTGCGCAGGGGGATGCTCTCGAATTCGACCGGCTCGTTGCTTTCGTTGACCAGCTCGATCTTGAAGCGGCCGGCGGGCACTTCCAGCCGGGCGGGCTCGAAGGTGCCGTCGGGCTTGAAGGTCAGCTTGAACGTGGGCAGCTCGGCGCGCGCCGCGCCGGGCAGGGCCGCGGCCAGGCCGGCGCACAGCGCCAGCGAAGCCAGCCACGCGAAACGGCGGCGCACGATCAATACCCGCCCTTCTTGCCGGTGCCGGCGTAGACGAATTCGTAGTTCAGCTCGAACGGCTCGAACCACGGACCCACGCCGGTTTCCTTGTCGATGTGGCGGCCGAAGTGGCTCATCTTGTCGGCCGTGGGCGGCAGGATGGTGTACTTCAGCTTGTACTTGCCGGGGCCGTCGAGCTTGACGTTGTCGCCGTAGTGCGGGCCGTCGTTGGCCACCATGGGCATGAAGGTGCCCTTTTGCACGTTCTGGCTGCCGGACTTCTGGATTTCGTACTTGACCACCAGATACGGCACCCATTCGCCTTCGGGGAAGCCGGTCTTGTTGCCGGCGGTGGCGTGGATGTCGGCCTCGAGGTGCACGTCGGAGTCCTTGGCGGGACGCATCATGCCGGGGGGGTCCATTTCGATGGGCTGCAGGTAGACCGCGCCGATTTCCATGCCACCCTTCTCCGCCGGTTCACCGATGGGATATTCGACGGCCAGGGCGGTGCCCGACAGCGCCAAGCCTGCGGCCAGCGCCAAGACTTTATTCAACATATGCGGAGCCTCTAGATACGGAAAAAGAAAACGGTTCTGTTTAAACAAGAACCGTTTTCATTACTGTATCGTGAACGACCTGACAAGCTCCTGACATATCGCAAGCCGCACTATCTTCGGCACCGGGGACGGACCCCGGATACCGATGGGCGGCGCAGGGCTACTTGCGGCCGCCGCCGCTGCCTTGCGAGCCCCCGCCCTGCGCGAACGGAAACGACGAGAACATGGCGCGGGTCTGGTCCTGCATCTGGTCCTGCATCTGCACGAACAGGTTTTTGCTTTGGTCGATGTAGTTGTTCATCATGTTCTGCAGCATGGGCGTCTGCACGTTCATGAACTGCGCCCAGGCCTCGGGCCCGAACTGGCTGCCGTACAGGCCCTTGGACTGCTCGGCCATGCGCTGCTGGATCTCCATGAATGCCTGGATGTTCTTTTCCAGGTACGACCCCATGATGCCCTGCATGGCGTGGCCATAGAAGCGGATGATCTGCGACAGCATGTTCGACGAGAACATCGGCATGCCGCCGCTTTCCTCTTCGAGGATGATCTGCAGCAGGATGCTGCGCGTGAGATCGTCGCCGCTCTTGGCGTCGACCACCTGGAACGCTTCGTTGGCAAGCACCAGCTGCTTGACGTCGGCCAAGGTGATGTACGTGCTCGTCTGGGTGTCGTACAGACGGCGGTTGGGGTACTTTTTGATCAGGCGCAGGCTGGCGCCAGTTTGTGCTTGCGTCATGGTTGTCCCCGAGATCGGGAAGATCTCTTTAGCTTTCAAGTATTCCTAGTGTAAGCCGGAAAGCCCGCACGCTTTCCGGCCGGTTCATCATCAGCCCATGTGCAGGCCGCCATTGAGCGAGAAATCGGCGCCGGTGGCGAAGCCCGCCTCGTCGGAAGACAGCCACGACGTGATCGAGGCGATTTCCTCGGGCGTGCCCAGCCGGCGCACCGGAATCGTGGCGACGATCTTTTCCAGCATGTCGGGGCGGATGGCGCGCACCATGTCGGTACCGATATAGCCGGGCGACACCGTATTGACGGTGATGCCCTTGCTGGCCACTTCCTGGGCCAGCGCCATGGTGAACCCGTGGATGCCGGCCTTGGCCGTGGAATAGTTGGTCTGCCCGAACTGGCCCTTCTGCCCGTTGACCGAGCTGATGTTCACGATGCGCCCCCACTGGCGCTCGACCATGCCGTCGATGACCTGCTTGGTCACGTTGAACAGGCTGTTCAGGTTGGTGTCGATGACGGCGCGCCAATCGTCGGCCGACATCTTGCGGAACAGGCCGTCGCGGGTGATGCCGGCGTTGTTGACCAGCACGTCGACCGGCCCCAGGTCGTTGACCACGCGCTCGAAGGCGGCCACGGTGGAATCCCAGTCGGACACATTGCCGACCGATGCGTAGAAGGTGTAGCCCTGGGCCGCCTGCTCGTCGATCCATTGCTGGTAATTGCGGCTGGGGCCGCAACCGGCCACCACGCGAAACCCGTCTTTGGCCAGCCGACGGCAGATCGCCGTGCCGATGCCGCCCATGCCGCCCGTAACGTATGCCAGTTTCCCGCTCATGTGCCTTCCTCCTGCGCGCTGGGCGCCTAAATGACTGCGTACTGCAATGACCGCGTACTGCCAACCGGGAGCGCCCCCGCGGGCGCGTTCATGTCGCCCGGACCTTCACATAGCTGCCCGGAGCCGGCTCCAGCGGCCGGTACCGGGTGTTGCCCGGCTGGGCCGGCGCCTTGCGGCGTGCACCGGCGTGCGCGGCCAGCCAGCGCGACCAGTCGGGCCACCAGCTGCCGGCGTGCTCGGTGGCCTGCGCCAGCCAGGCGCCGGGATCGCCCGGCAGGGACGGATCGTCGCTGGCCCAGTAGCTGCGCTTGTTCGCGGCCGGCGGGTTGATGACGCCGGCGATGTGTCCGGACGCGCCCAGCACGAAGCGCTGCGGGCCGCGCAGCAGCTGCGTGGACGCATAGGCCGAGGTCCAGGGCACGATGTGGTCTTCGCGCGAGCCGTACAGGTAGGCCGGCATGTCCAGGCGGGTCAGGTCCAGCGCCGCGCCGGCCGCTTGCACGCGCCCGGGCACCTTGAGGTTGTTTTCCAGATAGGTATTGCGGAAATACCAGGCGAAGAACGGGCCGGGTAGGTTGGTGCTGTCGCCGTTCCAGAACAGCAGGTCGAAGGCCGGCGGCGTCTGCCCCTTCAGGTAGTTGCCCACCACGTAGTTCCAGACCAGTTCGTTGGGCCGCAGGAACGAGAACGTGGTGGCCAGGTCGCGGCCGGCCATGAGGCCGCCCTTGCCCAGTTGCTGGTCGCGCAACAGTGCGTGGGCCTCGTCCACGAACACCTGCAGCACGCCGGTGTCGTGGAAATCGAGCAAGGCCGTCAGCAGCGTCAGTGCGGCCACCGGCCGCTGGCCGCGGGCCTGCGCCAGGGCCAGCGCCGAGGCCAGCATCGTGCCGCCCACGCAGAACCCCAGGGCATTGACCTGCGGCTGGCCGGTGATGTCGCCGGCCACGGCCAGCGCCTTCAGCACGGCGTCGTCCAGGTAGTGCCCCCAGGTAGCGGCGTCGACCCCGTCGGTATCCGAGGCCAGCGGATTGCGCCATGACACCATGAAGACAGTCTGGCCCTGTTCGAGCGCATAGCGCACGAACGAGTTGGCCGGCTGCAGGTCCAGGATGTAGAACTTGTTGATGTTGGGCGGCACGATCACCAGCGGGCGCTCGTGCACGGTATCGGTTTGCGGCGTGTACTGGATGAGCTGGAACAGCGCATTCTGGAACACCACTTGCCCGGGCGTGGTGGCGACGTTGCGGCCGATCTCGAAATGGTTGTCGTCGGTCTGGCTGATGCGCCCCTTGTGCAGGTCGTTGACCAGGTTGGCCAGGCCGTCGCTAAGGGCCCGCCCGGCGGTCTCGACGATGGACTGCTGGGCGTCGGGGTTGAATGCCAGGAAATTGGACGGCGACAGCGCGTCGACCCACTGCATGATGGAAAACCGCAACCGGTTGCGCAAGGGTTCGCCGACCTGGGCCGCATCCACCATGCGCGACAGCGCGCGCGCCGACAGCAGGTAGGCATGCGCCAGCAGCAGGTGCTGGCCGCTGGCGGCCCAGGCCGCCCCGCGGAAACGGCGGTCGGACGGCGGCGCCAGGGTGCCGCGCCGGGCCTCGTCGCACACGCGCAGCCATTCGCGCGAGAACTCGGCCTGGATGTCTGCCAGGGCGTCCGGCGCCACGCTAACCGGAACGGGCCATGCAGCGGAAAGAGGGGCGTTCACTTCGACACCATATTATGGTCAGGCGCGGGGACGGCAACCGCAAGCCCCGCACCCTGTGTTGATGACTGCGCGACAGCCCGATGGTGCATGGCGGCATAGGGGCTGTCAATGCGGGTATACAAGGATAGGAAAACAGGCCCGGCCAGGGGCTCGCGGGCCGATGCGGCGGCGCGGCGTCCGCCCTATTCCCGCCAGGCCAGCAACGCCATGCGTCCGGTGACGCCGTCGCGCCGGTACGAGAAAAAGCGCGCCGGGTCGGACACCGTGCACAGGCCGCTGGCATGCGCGTCGTCGACGCCGGCGCGCCGCAGCCGCAACAGGGCCAGCGCCGGCAGGTCGGCCAGCCACTTGCCCGGCAGCCCAGGGCGCGGCGTGAACAGGGCCAACGCCTCGGGCCCGTCGGCCGCGAAGGCGGCGCGCACGTCGGCGCCCACTTCGAACGCGGCCGGGCCGATGCCGGGGCCGACCCAGGCGCGCCAGCCGCGCGCGCCGGGCGCCTTGGCGCGCAGGCGCTGCAGCGTGTGTTCCAGCACGCCGCCGGCCAGCCCGCGCCAGCCTGCGTGGGCCGCGCCGACCACGCTACCGTCCAGGTCTGTCATCAGCACGGGCAGGCAATCGGCCACCATGATGGCCAGCACGCGGCCCGGCGCCGCGGTGGCGCTGGCGTCGGCGGCCGGTTCGGCGGGCAGTTCGCCGTCGGCATCGACCACCTCGGCGCCGTGCACCTGGCGCAGCCACAGCGGTTCGGACGGCACCGCGGCGCGCACGCGCCGGCGGTTTTCCTGCACGGCCTCGGGCTTGTCGTCGGCCCGCAGGCCCAGGTTGAGCGTGTCGTGCGGCGCCACGCCGACGCCGCCGGCGCGCGTGGTGCAGAAATACTGCACGCCTGGCCATTGCGGGCCGGTGACGACGGGCAGGCCGTGGATCAATCGTTCCATTGGATGGTTTCCTGTGCCTGGCGCATGTCGCCCGGAGGCGCCGCGCGGAAGGCGGCCTGGCCGCGGCCGCCGGGGTCGTCGAAATACAGGGCCCGTGCGTGCAGCATCTGGCGCGCGGCGCCGGCCGCCGGCTTGCCGCCGTACAGCGTGTCGGCCAGCAGCGGATGGCCCAGGCTGGCCAGGTGCACGCGGATCTGGTGGGTGCGGCCGGTTTCCAGGCGGCAGATCACTTCAGTGACGGGTTCCCCCGCGGGCGCCCGGCCCTGCCGCGCCGGCGCATAGTGCGTGACGGCGGGCTTGGGCGCGATGGGGCGATCGACGCTCATGCGCACCGGCACGCGGGCATCGCGGCCGATGGCGCGGTCGACACTGCCCGGCGCCGCCAGCCAGCCATGGGCCAGGGCCAGGTATTCTCGCCCCATGCTGCGCGCCTGCAACTGCCGCACCAGGTGGGTCTGCGCCAGTTCGTTGCGCGCCACCACCATCAGGCCCGAAGTATCCTTGTCGAGCCGGTGCACGATGCCCGCGCGGGCCACGCGGGCCAGCTCGGGATAGCGGTGCAGCAGGCCATTGAGCAGCGTGCCGTGCCAATTGCCCGCCCCCGGATGGGTGACCAGCCCGGCCGGCTTGTCGACCACGATCCAGTCGGGGCTTTCGTCGACCACGGTGAAATCCACGGGTTCGGGCGCGAAGGCCAGGCTTTCGGGCGCGGGCTGTTCCCATACCGCCAGGACGTCGCCGGGGCCGACCACCTGGCGCACCTTGGCCGGGGCGCCATTGACCCGCACCCAGCCGGCCTCGATCCAGCCTTGCAGGCGGCTGCGCGAATGGCCGTCGAGCAGGGCCGCCAGGACCTTGTCGAGCCGGTCGGCGCGCGTGCCCGCGGGCACGGTAATGAACTGGGGTTCGTCATCCGCCGCCAGGCCGGCACTGGCGGCGGCGGGGGCGTCTGTATGGGACATGAAGCAAGATCATATAATTCAGCGTGCCATCCTAACACCAAGGAAACGAATCCCGTGATTTTCCGCCCCGCTGCCCCCCCGAACCGCCCTGCTCGCCGCGGCTCGTTTCTGCGCGCGGCTGCCGCGCTCTCTGTCGTCCTGGCCGTCGCGGGTTGCAGCGGAACTGACACAAAATATGACAAGACAGCCGGCTGGAGCGCCGAACAGCTGTACGCCGACGCCAAGGCCGAAACCGCGGCCGGCGCCTGGAACGAGGCCCGCGATCGCCTGACGGCCATCGAAAGCCGCTACCCGTTCGGCGTGTACGCCCAGCAGGCCCTGATCGACCTGGCCTACGTCAACTGGAAAGACGGCGAAAACGAGCAGGCCCTGGCCGCCATCGACCGCTTCCAGCAGATGTACCCCAACCACCCGGGTACCGACTACATGCTGTACCTGAAGGGGTTGATCAACTTCACCCCCGCCAGCGCCTTCATGAGCAACCTGACCGGCCAGGACCCCGCCGAGCGCGACCCCAAGGGCCTGCGCGCCTCGTACGACGCCTTCAACGAGCTGATCAAGCGCTACCCCGGCAGCAAGTACACGCCCGACGCCGAAAAGCGCGTGACGTGGCTGGTCAACGCCATCGCCATGAACGAAGTGTATGTGGCGCGCTATTACTACGAACGCGGTGCCTACGTGGCCGCGGCCAATCGCGCCCAGACCGTCATCACCGACTTCGAGGGCGCGCCGGCGGCCGAAGAGGCGCTGGTCATCATGGTGGCGTCCTACGACAAGCTGGGCCTGACCGACCTGAAGAACGACGCCGAGCGCGTGCTGCAGACCAACTATCCGGACAGCGCCATGACACCCGACAGCCTGCTCACCGACAAGAGCTGGTGGAATCCGTTCTCGTGGAAGTAGCGGGCGGCGCCGCGCCATAGCGGCCACCCGGGCATTGCCGCCAATGTGCCGCCTTCAGGGCGGCACATTGCATTTCAGCCGGCCGGCTGCTGGCGCCGCGCGTAGAACGCCAGCACTTCGTTCAGGTCGCGGGTCCGCGAAAACGGCGGCAGCCCGCGCCACAGCCGCTTGCCATACGGCTTTTCGACCAGGCGCGCGTCGCCCACCATCAGCACGCCCCAGTCGCGCTCGGTGCGGATCAGCCGGCCGGCGCCCTGCTTCAGCGAAATGGCCGCCTCGGGCAGCTGGTATTCGGCGAATGGGTTGCCGCCGCGCACGCGGCAGGCGCGCAGGCGCGCTTCGATGACCGGGTCGTCGGGCGGCGCAAAAGGCAGCTTGTCGATCGCCACCAGCGTCAGCACGTCGCCCGGCAGGTCGATGCCTTCCCAGAAGCTGGCGCTGCCCACCAGCACGGGGTGGTCCAGTTTGCAGAAACGTTCGAGCAGGTCACGCCGCGTGGCCTCGCCCTGCTTGAGCAGCGGCCAGTCGTGGCCGTGGTCTTCGAAGGCCTCGGCCAGCAGCGTGGCCACGCGGTCGACGGCCCGCAGCGTCGTGCACAGCACCAGCGTGCCGCCGGGGCTGGCCTCGAGCAACGGCAGCAGCGCCTGCACGAAACGTTCGGCAAACCGCGGCGACTGGGGTTCGGGCATGTCGCGCGGCACGAACAGCAGGCCCTGGCCCGTGTAGTCGAACGGCGATTCCCAACGACCCGTGCGGGCGTCGTCCAGCCCCAGCTGGCCCGTGTAGTGGGCGAAATCGCCATGCACCGACAGCGTGGCCGAGGTCAGGATCCAGGCCTGGCCGGGCTTGCGAAAGCGCGAGAAGGCCTGCGCCACCGACAGCGGCGCCGAATGCAGCCGCACGTGGTGCAGGCCGTGCTCGACCCAGCGCACCGCCGGCCCGCCGTAGTCGGCCGCCGCCGAGGCGCCCTGCAACAAGGCCTGGGGCACGGCCGGGCCGTCGTCGGCCACCGGTACCAGCGCATGCGTGTCGCGGCCCCAGCCTTCGTCGGCGGCATCGCTGCCGCCGTCGCGCGCAGGCAGCGCCCAGCGCGCCAGCCGCAGCGAGATCTCGGCGCCGCTGCGCGCGGCCGCGGCCAGGTCGGGGTGTTTCTCGGCCACGGCGCCCAGGGCGCGCGTGGCGCCATCGACGGCCTGGCGCAGCGCCGCCAGCGCAGCGTCGAACTGGGCCGCGTCGGGCATGGCTTCGAAGGTAGCCTTGCGCCCGGGCAGTTGGTCCAGCGGCGCGCACACCAGGCGCAGTTCACGCGCCGCGGTCTCGACCTGCCGGCTGACGTCGGCCCATTTGGCCGCCTCGCGGGCGTAGGCCAGGCCGGCGGCTTCCAGCGTGCGGCCGAAATCCAGCAACTGATGGGTGGACACGCTGCTGCCCAGGAAACGCGTGGCGGTGTCTGGCAACTGGTGCGCTTCGTCGAAGATGACGGTGTCGGCTTCGGGCAGCAGGTCGGTAACGCCCTCTTCGCGCAGCACCAGGTCGGCCATGAACAGCGCGTGGTTGACCACCACCACGTCGGCGTCCTGCGCCTGGCGGCGCGCTTTGAGCACGAAACAGTCGCGGATGCGCGGGCATTCCTGCCCCAGGCAGTTCTCGCGCGTGGACGTCACCCGCTGCCAGATATCGGCATCTTCGGGCACCTTGCCCAGGTCGGCGCGGTCGCCCGTCTTGGAGATACCCGCGAACACCTGGATCTGCCGCAATTGCGAGATCTCGGTGCGCGACTTCAGCGCACGCTCGTCGCCCTGCAGGCGATCGAGGTGATAGTGGCATACGTAGTTGGAACGCCCCTTGAGCAAGGCCGTGGTCACCGGCGCCGCCAGCGCCGCGCGCACGCGCGGCAGGTCGCGCGCGTACAACTGGTCTTGCAGGGTGCGGGTGCCGGTCGAGATGACCACCTTGCCCCCGGCGACGATGGCAGGCACCAGGTAGGCCCAGGTCTTGCCGATGCCGGTGCCGGCTTCGGCCACCAGCGTGGCGCGGTCGGCGATGGCGCGGCCGATGGCCTGCGCCAGTTCGACCTGGGCAGGCCGCGGCGCATAGCCCGGCAGCGCGGCGGCCAGGGGGCCGTCGGCGGCGAAAAACTCGGAAATGTCCAGGTCCAGCATCAATCGGGGCAGGCGGTGAATTGGCCCAAATCATACCCTGGCCATCGTAGCCGCCGTGTCTAAAATAGCCCTGCCGCGGGCGGGCGGGGCCTGCCTTGTGGCAAAATCCGCCCCTTGTTTTCCCTTTGCAGCCGTATCCAGATGCCTGACACTTCCGCCACCACGAGCACTGCACCCGGCGTCGACCACGCCCGCATCCTGGCGCAACTTGCCACCGAGCTGGGCAGCCGCCCCTCGCAAATCGCCGCCGCCGTCGAACTGCTCGACGACGGCGCCACCGTGCCGTTCATCGCACGCTATCGCAAGGAAGCCACCGGCGGGCTCGACGACACCGTGTTGCGCAACCTGGAAGTGCGCCTGGGCTACCTGCGCGAACTCGAAGAGCGGCGCGGCACGATCCTGGAATCGATCACCCAGCAGGGCAAGCTGACGCCCGAGCTGCAGCAGGAAATCGCCTCGGCCGACACCAAGCAACGCCTGGAAGACCTGTACGCGCCCTACAAGCCCAAACGCCGCACGCGCGCGCAGATCGCCCGCGAGGCCGGGCTCGAACCCCTGGCCGACGCCATCCTGGCCGACCCGGCCTGCGATCCGGCCGCGCTGGCCGCGCAATACCTGAACCCGGAAGCGTCCATCAACGACGCCAAGGCGGCGCTGGACGGCGCGCGCGACATCCTGGCCGAACGCTACGCCGAAAACGCCGATCTGCTGGCCGACATGCGCGAGCACCTGTGGTCCACCGGCCTGCTGTATTCCAAAGTGGCCGAAGGCAAGGAAGCCGAAGGCGCCAACTTCCGCGACTGGTTCGACTTCAACGAGCCGCTGCGCACCCTGCCCTCGCACCGCATCCTGGCGCTGCTGCGCGGCCGCCAGCAGGGCGTGCTGGAACTGCGCCTGGGGCTGGAAACCGAACTCGAAGCCCAGACGCCGCATCCGTGCGTGGCGCGCATCGCCGGCTTCCTGAAACTGGGCAACGGCCTGTTCGCGCTGGACGCCGCCCCGCGCGAGCGCTGGCTGGGCGAAGTCTGCCGCTGGACCTGGCGCGTGAAATTGCTGACGGCCTTCGAAAGCGAGCTGTTCGGCCGCCTGCGCGAAAGCGGCGAGGCCGAGGCCATCCGCGTGTTCGCCGCCAACCTGAAAGACCTGCTGCTGGCCGCGCCCGCCGGCCCCAAGGCGGTGCTGGGCCTGGACCCGGGCATCCGCACCGGCTGCAAGGTGGCGGTCATCGACCGCACCGGCAAGGTCGTCGACACCGCCACCGTCTATCCGTTCGAGCCGCGCCGCGACCGCGAAGGCACCATCGCCACGCTGGCCGCGCTGGCCGCGCGCCACCAGGTCGAACTGATCGCCATCGGCAACGGCACGGCCTCGCGCGAAAGCGAAAAGCTGGTCGGCGAAATGATGAGCCAGTTCCCCGCCCTGGCGCTGACGCGCGTGGTGGTGTCCGAGGCCGGCGCGTCGGTGTATTCGGCCTCCGAGACCGCCGCGCTGGAATTCCCCGACCTGGACGTGACGCTGCGCGGCGCTGTATCCATTGCCCGGCGCCTGCAGGATCCGCTGGCCGAGCTGGTCAAGATCGACCCCAAGGCCATCGGCGTGGGCCAGTACCAGCACGACGTCAACCAGCGCGAGCTGGCGCGCTCGCTGGATGCCGTGGTGGAAGATTGCGTGAACGCCGTGGGCGTGGACGTCAACACGGCATCGGCCGCGCTGCTGGCGCGGGTGTCGGGCCTGAATTCGCTGCTGGCCAAGAACATCGTCTCGTGGCGCGACGAGAACGGCGCCTTTCCCACGCGCGAACAGCTGCGCAAGGTGCCGCGCTTTGGCGACAAGGCGTTCGAGCAGGCCGCCGGCTTCCTGCGCGTTCCCGGCGGCGACAATCCGCTGGACGCCTCGGCGGTGCACCCCGAAGCGTACCCGGTGGTCGAGCGCATCGTGGCCAAGATCAAGGCCGACGTGCAACAGATCATCGGCCAGCGCGATGCCCTGAAGGGCGTGTCGCCGGCCGATTTCACCGACGAGCGCTTCGGCCTGCCCACCGTGCGCGATATCTTCTCGGAACTGGAAAAACCCGGCCGCGACCCGCGTCCCGAATTCAAGACCGCGCAGTTCAAGGACGGCGTCGAGACGCTGAACGACCTGTACCCCGGCATGGTGCTCGAAGGCGTGGTCACCAACGTCGCCAACTTCGGCGCCTTCGTCGACATCGGCGTGCACCAGGACGGCCTGGTGCACATCTCGGCGCTGGCCGAAAAGTTCGTGAAAGACCCGCGCGACGTGGTGCGCGTGGGCCAGACGGTCACCGTGAAAGTGCTGGAAGTGGACGCGGCGCGCAAGCGCGTGGCGCTGACGATGCGCCTGAACGACACCGCCCAGCCGGCACGCCGCGGCGGCGGCGCCGATGCGCCGCGCGGCGCAGCGCGCCCGGCCGGGCGCCGCCCGCAACAGGCCGATGCCGGCCGTGCCGAACCGCGCAACAGCGCCATGGCCGACGCCTTCGCCCGCCTGAAGCGCTGACCCCCCGGCGCTGCCCGTACCTGGACCCGGGCCGCAGCCAGGTGTCAGACACCCTTCGGGGTGTCTGACACCTGGTAAACGACGCCGTTCTGTCAGCGAAGCGGCCATGGCACCCTTCGGGGTGCCTGACACTTGGTAAACGACACCGTTCTGTCAGCGAAGCGGCCGTGGCCCCTTCGAGGTGTCTGGCACCTGGACCCGCCTGGAACGCCAGGCGCCGGGCACATCGCTTGCGCAGTCCTCCTCTGTCCCGCCCGCCCCTGTCGCGGCGGGCCGGCCCGTCAAGGCCTGACTCCGGAGGACGCAAGTGACTATCCTGAATCGCATCGCCACGCTGGCGCTGGGCGCCACGGCCATGTACTACTTCGACCCGCAGATGGGGCGCCGCCGCCGCGCCCTGCTGTGCGACAAACTGACCGCGCTGCGCAACGACGCCACCGACTGCCTGCTCGCCGAAGGCAAATACGTGGCCGACCAGACGCGCGGCTGGACCGCCGGCGCCCGCAGCGGCCTGGGCCTGGGCGAACCCCCATCCAGCGACCGTCAGTTGGCCGAGCGCGTGCGCGCCCAGCTGGGCCGGCTGGTCAGCCACCCCGGTGCCATCACCGTAACCGCCACGGCGGGCGACATCACCCTGGCCGGCCCCATCCTGGCGGCCGAGCACGATGCCCTGGTCGCCGCCGTGGCGGCCATGCAGGGCGTGCTGCGCGTGGACGACCGCCTGGAAATCCACGACACGCCGGGCAACACGCCGCCATTGCAGGGCGGTACGCCGCGCTGACCGGGCCATCGCGCCGGCGCGTAAAAATTGCCCTGCCGCGTAGAACTTTCAGGGTGGAAACCCGGGCGCCGTCCTCATGCCGCCAGCGGCAGCGACGGCGGCTCGATGCCCAGTTGCTCGCCCAGCCATGCCCAGCCGCGCGGCGTGACCCGGATGGCTCGCGACTGCGCGTCTTTGCGCAACCAGGCCTGTTCGCACATGGCCGCCAGCAGCGCCACGCCCAGCGGGCCTGCCAGGTGGTGGCGGCGCTCGGTGCAGTCCAGGCACTGGCGCGCCAGGCCGCGCCGCGTGGGCGCGATGGCGTCGACATCCAACCCGATGCCAGCGAACCAGGCGGCCCCGGCCGGGGTGATGTCGAACTGCTTGCCGGGCGCGGCCAGCAGATAACCGCGCGCCTGCAGGGCCTGGGTGACCGCCACGCCCAGTTGCCCGGCCAGGTGGTCGTAGCAGCGCCGGCAGAAGCGGAATTCGCGCGCCTGCGGGCTGAGCGCCTGGCGCCGCGAGGCGGCGGTTTCGGGCTGGATCACCGACAGGCTCTCGAGCATGCCCGCGATATGGGCGCCGGCCAGGCGGTAGTAGCGGTGGCGCCCCTCGGACTCGACCGCCAGCAGTCCGCCCTCGAGCATCTTGCCCAGGTGCGCACTGGCGGTCTGCGCGGTGACGCCGGCCGCGCGCGCCAGCTCGCCGGCCGGCAGCGCGCGGCCATCCAGCAGCGCGGCCAACATGGCGGCGCGGGCATGGTCGGCCAGCAAGTAGGCGGTGGCGGCAAAGCCGGGCTGGTAAGTCATCATCGCTCCTGTTGTCAGCTCGACTCTACCGCGATGTCAGCGTCGCGGGATTCGACGGCCAACGAAGTATTGCGGGGTTATCCCTAACCGGCCTACCCCGAAAAACACGAGCCAATTCGATAAAATTAAGCGAAAATATCTGTTTGTATCAAAACAATAAAAACGGATTTCCCTGGTACAGGGCATCCGCTTGTGGATGAAAACCGTGGTTCTGGCGAGAGGCGCACGCGTCGGTCACGTCATGCCCCCAGACTGCGCCCCGCCGCCGGAGACCCTTTCGCCATGCGAAGCACTGCCCTTGCGCTCGCCGCCAACGCGACGCAAACCCTCGACAGCCAGAACGTCAGCCCCACGGCGGCCTACGGCGAAGTCACGCTGGGCCAATACGCCCACCTGGTCCTGGACGGCGTGCACGTGTCGTTCAAGATGATCACCCTGGAACGCCTGGGTTCGCGCGTGATCGAGCTGCGCAACGGCGCCAGCCTGCACGTCGGGGCACTGGGATTCGCCAGCATGGGCGCCAGCATCGTCTACCGCATCGGCGCGCAATGCTCGATGGTGTTCGACGCCAGCCAGTGGGATCCGGAAGTGGTGGCCAACACCACCTTCGAGTTCGCCAGCCAGGGCAGCGGCATGCTGAAGTACTTCCCGTTCATCAACCCGGAATGGCTGGACTGCCCGAACGTGACGGGCTATGCCGAAGGCGACACGCTGGAAATCGCCGGCCAGGGCAACGTGCCGCGTTTCCAGGTGCAGAACGGCCGCATCGTGGCGGCCGCCGCCCGCTGAGGCCCTAGCCGGCCAGCGCGGCCAGCGCCTGGCGGGCCTGTTCCAGCAGCGCGTCGCGCTGCGCCGCGTCGGCCGCCGCCGGCCCATGGGCGACGGGTTCGCCGTCCAGCAACGCCGTGTAGGCCAGGCCGTCGGCGCGCAGGCTGTCGAGCCCGGCGTTGCCCTGCAGGCGCTGCATCAGCGCGCCGGCTTCCTTGGGGTTGTCGAAGCCGCGCGAGCGCAGCAGTTCCTGGCCGTCGACACCCAGCAGGCGGAAGCGGAACGCGCCGTCATCGTCGCGGAAGCTGACGAAGCGCGCGGCCTTGCCGGCCTTCTTCGTGCCCGCCTTGCCGGCGGCCGGTGCGGTCGCCTGCCGCAGGCCCACGGCCTGGCGCAATTCGTGCATGAACGGCGTGGCCAGCTTGCGGGCCTTCTGCGCGCCGGCCTGCAGGATGTCTTCGATGCGTTCGGGGTGTGCCATCAGTTCCTGGTAGCGTTCGCGCATCGGCGCCAGGTCGCGTTCCAGCCGGTCGCACAGCGCCTGCTTGGCCTCGCCCCAGCCCAGGCCGTCTTCGAGCTGGGCGCGGAACGCCGCCGACTCGGCCGGGGTCGCGAAGGCGCGGTAGATGGTGTACAGGTGCGACGACTCGGCGTCCTTGGGTTCGCCCGGCTGGCGCGAATCGGTCACGATGCGCATCACCGCGGCCCGCAGCGCGGCCGCGCCGCCCTCGAACAGCGGGATGGTGTTGTTGTAGCTCTTGGACATCTTGCGGCCGTCCAGGCCCGGCAGCGTCGCCACTTCTTCCTCGATGACCACCTCGGGCAGCACGAAGTAGTCGCGGCCGTACAGGTGGTTGAAGCGCTGAGCGATGTCGCGCGCCATTTCCAGGTGCTGGATCTGGTCGCGGCCCACCGGCACCTTGTGCGCGTTGAACATCAGGATGTCGGCGGCCATCAGGATGGGGTACGAGAACAGCCCCATGTTGATACCGTCGTCGGGTTCGACGCCTTTGGCGGTGTTCTGGTCCACCGAGGCCTTGTAGGCGTGCGCGCGGTTCATCAGGCCCTTGGCGGTGACGCAGGTCAGCAGCCAGCAGAGCTCGGGAATCTCGGGAATATCGGACTGGCGGTAGAACGTAACGTGGTCCGGGTCCAGGCCGCCGGCCAGCCAGGTGGCGGCGATTTCTAGGCGCGAGCGCGCCACGCGGGCCGGGTCGTCGCACTTGATCAGCGCGTGGTAGTCGGCCATGAAGTAGAACGCGTCGGTGCCCGGCTGGGTGCTGGCGGTGATGGCCGGCCGGATGGCGCCGGCGTAGTTGCCAAGGTGGGGGGTGCCGGACGTGGTGATGCCGGTAAGGACACGGGTACTCATGGACGGAAGGCGAAAGGCGGTTGCGGGGAAGTCCGCAGTGTAGCGCGTCGCCGCATGGCGGGCGGCCGTGCGATACCGCCGCTGTGCTGCGCGTTCCTGCCGGCCTACATCCAGGCCAGCACCGGCGCGGCCGCCGCGCACAGCCCGCCGGCGGCCAGCGCCGCCTGGGGCCGGTAGGTGACGAACCAGATCAGCAGCAGGCCCGCCAGGCTGAGGATGCCGATCCATTCCACCGTGCCGTAGCTCCAGCCCCATACGGCGGCCGAGGCGCACAGCGACAGGGTCAGCGCGGCCCAGCCGAAAGCGCGCAGCGGCAGGCGGTGGCGGCGCGGCAAGGCGCGGTCGAACACCGTTTCGTAGTGGCGGTCCATGCCCAGGCACAACGCCGCGAAACCGGCGTAGGCAAGGCAGAAGGCGGCGATGCTCATCATGGGTGTCACCTCGTTTGCAGGGCTGCGGCGCGGGCCCTGGCAGGACGCGCGGCCGGTTGCGCGCGCGGCTTGCGCGCCTTGTGCGCCATCCAGGCCAGCAGCACGCCCGAGGCCAGCGCGGTCAGGTCGAACCCGGCCATGACCCAGTCGCCGGCGGGCAGCGATACCCCCAGGTGGCGCGCCGTGGTGGCTGCGTTCAGCACGGGCAGCGCCAGCGCCAGGCCGGCGGCCAGCGCCAGCAGGTCGGGCCACATGCGTGCGCGCCGCGCGAACGCGTACAGGAAGGTCAGGCCCCAGGCGATGAAGAAGGCGCGGGTTTCCCAGGCCGAGCGCCCAGCCAGTTCGGCCGGCAGCAGCCGGTTGGCCCAGAAATACACCGCCAGCGCCACGCACAGGCCGGCGATGCTGCCGGCGTTCAGCGCATCCACCAGCCGCAGCGAAAACGCCTGCTGCGCGGCGGCGCCGGCCTTCTGGCGCCGCTTGGCCACCCACAGCGCCAGCCCGGTGCCCACCATGGCCGTGCCCGCCAGGCTGACCGCGAAGTACAGCCAGCGCAACAGCGGTTCGGCAAACAGGCCCAGGTGCAGGCCGATCACCGTGCCCGTCGTCACCATGGCCGCGCTGGCGGAATCGTGGCGGGCCAGCAGCGTGCCGTTGACGCCGTCGAACTGCATGCTGGGCGCCACGCGGCCATACGAGACGCGCTCGCTCGCCTCGCGTCCGACCGACACCACCGCGCCCTCGCGGCCGGGGTTCGACACCACCATGCGGCCGGCGTGGCCACCCTGCCACTGCGCCTCGGCCTGTTCCACGAACCGGCCCAGCGGCATCAGCGGCGCCTGGCCCGGCCCCGCCTTGGGCTGCGCGAAGGCCGGGAACATGTCGTTGGTGAAGGCGCGCGGGGTGTCGTAGGCGGCCGAGATGCCGGCCGGCAGCAGCATCGCCATGAAGATCACCAGCCCGCTGAAGGTGATCATCAGGTGGAATGGCAGGCCCAGCACCGACAGCACGTTGTGCCCGTCCATCCAGGCGCGCTGCCCGCCCTTGGCGGGCCGGAAGGTGAAGAAGTCCTTGAAGATCTTCTTGTGCGTGATGATGCCGCTGAGGATGGCCACCAGCATGAACATGCCGGCGATGCTGGCCAGCCAGCGCCCCCATGGGAAGCCCATTTCCAGCTCGAAATGGAAGCGGTACAGGAAGTCGCCGCCGCGGGTCTGGCGCGCGTGCACTTCCTGCCCGGTGGCGGGGTCCAGCTTGACGCGCTTGAAGCCGCGCTCGCCCGGGGCGGGCTTGGGTACCTGGTACAGCAGGCCCAGTTGCGGCTCGCGCGGCGACGGCAGGTCGATGAACCAGCGCGTGGCGTCGGGCGCATGCCCGGCCAGGTAGCGCTGGGCCAGCTCGGCCGCCTGCGCGGCCGGCATGGGCGCCTGGCGGGCCGGCGCCTCGGGCTGCATCCAATGGGTGATCTCGGGCCGGAAGAACGCCAGGGTGCCGGTCAGGAACATGGCGAACAGCACCCACCCCAGCACCAGGCCGGCCCAGGTATGCAGCCAGGACATGGCCTGGCGCAGGCCCTCGCCCTGCTCTTGCGGCGGCTTGGCCGGCTTCATGCCAGGCCCGCCGAACGGCCCGCCCAGCACAACGCCGCCAGCAGCGCCGCCGGCCCCAACATGCCGCCCCAGGCGCGCCAGGCATTGCGGGTGGCGAACACCCATGTGACGCCGATGGCATAGACCGCGAAGGCCAGCAGCATCGCGGTCACCACCGCATCGACGCGCGCCATCGGCAGCCAGACGGCCAGGCACGCGGCCGTGGCCGAAGCCAGGGCATATCCGCCGAACGCCGCCGCGGCCACGCGCGAGGCCACCGCCCATCGATAGCGCGCCAGGCCGGCGCCGGGATCAGGTTTCACTGCTCATCCTGCTGATAGATTGATTTGAGAATTATAATCATTAACAATTCGACCGCCAGCCCGCCCCTGGGGCAAGCCGGCGGCCGTACGGCCTACCAGCGATACCGCACGGCGGCCTTCACGGTGCGGTCGTAGCCGTACCAGCACCAGTTGGCGTCGATGCACGAGGCCACGTAGCGCTTGTCGAACAGGTTGGCCACGTTCAGGCTGACCTGCCAGCCCTTCAAGGCCGGCTGCTTGCGGCCCAGGTCGTAGTCCAGCCCCAGGTCGAACAGCGTGGCGCCCGGCACCCGGAACGTATTGGCCGAATCGCCCCAGGTATCGCCCAGGTAGCGCACGCCCGCGCCCACGCCCAGCCCGGCCAGCGGCCCTTGCTGCAACTCGTAGCGCACCCATGCCGAGGCCATGTGCTTGGGCACCGCCACCGGCTGCGTGCCCTTCATGCTGACCCCGGCGACGTTGGGGTTGTCTTTGCTGTAGACGTTGTGCAGCCAGCTGTACGAGGCGATCAGGCTCAGGCCTTCCATCGGCTCGGTCTTGGCCTCGAGCTCCAGCCCGCGGGTGCGCACTTCGCCCGCCTGGATGTTGCAGCGGCCGGTGCCGCACAGGTGCGAGGGATCGGGGTCGGTGGTGGTCAGGTTCTTGCGGCGCAGGTCGAACAGCGCGGCGGTCAACAGCGTGCGCGAGCCGGGCGGCTCGTACTTCACGCCCAGTTCGTACTGCTCGCCCTCGACCGGATCGAACGGCTGGTTGTTCCAGCCCGTGCCGTTCTGCGGTTCGAACGATTCGGAATAGCTGAAGTACGGCGCCACGCCGTTGTCGAACAGGTACAGCAGGCCGGCCCGCGCGGTGAAGGCCTGGGCGCGCTGCGGCGCATGGGTACGCACGCCGTTGGTCAGGTTGGTGGTGTCGGTCATGGTGCGCGCCCAGTCGTAGCGCCCGCCCAGCAGCACCGACAGGCGGCCCAGCTTGATCTGGTCCTGCAGGTACAGGCCGGTCTGGTATTGCTTCTGGGCCTGGTCGCTGGTGAACGGCGGCAGTTGGTAGCCCGCGTCGTAGTTGGGGTTCCAGGTGTCCAGGTTGAAATCGGCGACGCCCCAGCGCGAGGCCGACTGGGTGTCGGTCTTGATGTGCTGGTAGTCGAAGCCCAGCAGCATCTTGTGCTCGAAGGGGCCGGTCTGGAAGTCGGCCTGCAGGTTGTTGTCCAGCGTCAGTGCGTCGAACTGGACGTCGGTGCCGATCATGCCGCGCATCAGGTAGCGGTACACCCCGGGGTCGGCCCAGGCGCTGTTGTAGATGCTGCGGTAGGTGGCGTCGGCGTGCGTGTAGCGGAAATTCTGGCGCGCCTTGAAGGTGTCGTTGAAGCGATGCTCGAAGTCGTAGCCCAGCGAATAGTGCTCGCGGTCGCTGCGCTCGAAACCTTTGTCGCCGTCGTAGAAGCTGCGCGAAAAACGGCTGCCGTCGGGCAATTCGTATACCGTGCCCATGGCCGGCAGCGAGCCGTACGAGCCCATGTCGGGGTCGCGCTGGAAATGCGTCAGCACCGTCAGCCGCGTGTCGGACGACGGCTGCCAAGTGAACGACGGCGAAACGTAATAGCGGCGTTCCTTGGTGTAGTCGAGCTGGCCGTCGGCCATATAGCCCGAGCCCACCAGGCGGTAAAGGAACTTGCCGTCCTCGTCCAGACGGCCGCCCACGTCGACCATGCCGCGCAGCAGCGAATCGGTACCGAATTCAACGCCGACCTCGTTGACCTGCCCGTCGACTGGCCGCTTGCTGATCTGGTTGACCACCCCGCCCGGGCCGCCCTGCCCGTAAACGACCGAAGACGGCCCTTTCAGCACGTCGACGCGTTCGAGCCGGTAGGCATCGACCTGCGGCAACGCATCGCGGCCGCCGAATACGCGCAGGCCGTCCAGGTAGGTGGTGGCCGAGAAGCCTCGAATGTTGAACTGGTCCAGCCGCGTGGCAGTGGCGCCGCGCGTTTCCACGGCCACGCCCGGCGTATAGCGCAGCACCTGGTTCAGCGTATTGGCGCCCTGCTGGGCGATCTGGTCCTGGGTGATCACCGAGATCGACTGCGGCGTTTCGAGCAGCGGCGTATCGGTCTTGGTGGCGCTGGCCGCCACCAGCGAGACCACGCCGTAGGTCTGGCCGGTGCCGGTGTCGCTTTCGCCGTGCACCACCACCGGCGCCAGGCTGACGGTATCGCCCGCCATGGCCGGCGCGGGCCGCAGCACCCAGCCGCCCTGCCCCGGCCGGGCCTCCAGGCCGGAACCCTGCAAGATAGTGTTGAAGCCCTCGGCCACGCCGTACTGGCCCTGCAGGCCCGGCGCGGTGCGCCCGGCCACCAGCCGCGTGTCGAAGGAAATCAGCACCCCCGCCTGCCGCGCATAAGCGGTCAGAACCTCGCCCAGCGGACCCGCCGGCACCGCGTAGCTGCGCGCGGCCGCGGCCGCCGGCTGGGCCGCCACGACGCCCGGCAACGCGGTGGGCCCGGCGCCGGCCAACGCCAGCACCAGGGCCGGCAGCGCGCCCGGACGGCGGCGGACAGGAAGAACAGAGGCAAGGAAGGACAAGACGGGACTCCTGCAAGAATGAATGGTTGTGCAGGAGCTATTCCGCATGGGCGCGCCAAACCTGCAGTCGCGCCCGCCCATAAATTGAAACAAATTATTTCACACTACGCAGCGCCAGCCTCGGCCTCGGCGCTTTCCACCCGCACCCACCAGGGGCCCCAGCGCACGACGGCGATCGGCAGCGTCTGCTGCAGCATGGCCAGGGCACGATCGGTGTCGTCCAGGGGAAACACCCCGGACACCGGCAAGGCCGCCACCTCGTCGCTGGCCGACAACCGGCCCGGGCGATAGCGGGCCAGTTTCGCCAGCACGGTGTCCAGGCGGTCGCCGTTGGCCACCAGCAGGCCGTCGGTCCAGGCCCCCGCGCCGGCATCGGCGGGGCCTTCGCGCCAGGCGCCGCGGCGGCGATACAGGGCGGTGCCGGCGCTCAGCAGCCGCGCGCCGCCTTCGCCGTCCACCACCCGCAAGCTGCCCTCGTACACGTCCACCCGCATGCCGGCGGCCTGGCGCAGCAGCGCGAAACGGGCGTGCACCGCCTCGACCCGGCCGCCGTCCGCCCACGCCACCAGCGGCTGCATGCCTTCCACGCCCTGCACCCGGATCGCCACCTGGCCGCGCCACAGCGTCAACTGGCGCTTGCCGCCGCCGATCTCGGCCGATACCGCGGTATCGCTGGCCAGGTCCAGCCGGACATCGCCCGGCAAGGCGACGCGCCGGCGTTCGCCCACGCGCGTGCTGTAGTCGGAAAACAGCCGCTGCCAGGGCGTCCATTCGCGCACCGCCGCGCCGGTGCCGCCCAGCACCAGCGTGGCGGCCAGGCCCTTGAGCACGGCGCGGCGCTGGCGCGACGGCGCTGTGCCCGCCAGGTGGGCATGGGCGAAGTCCGAGGGAATGCCCCGCATCGCCTGCGCCAGCCCTTCCAGCCGCGCCCAGGCGCTTTCGTGGCGGGCATCGGCCGCGCGCCAACGCATACAGGCCTCGGCGGCCGCCGGCCCGCCCTGGCCGGACTGCAGGCGCACCCACCATTCGATGGCGGTGCGGGCGACCGGGTCGTCCAGCGGCGCGTCAGTCCTGGAAGCAGGCATAGCAGGCGGTCAAGGCACGGGTCATGTACTGCTGCACGGAGCTGGTCGACACCTGCAGGCGCGCGGCGATCTCGGCATAGGCCAGCCCGTCTATCTGGGCCATCAGGAAGGCGCGTCGCACGTTGTCGGGCAGGCCCGCCAGCATCCGGTCCAGCGCGGCGATCTGCTGCAGCACCATGGCGCGGACCTCGGCCGAGGGCTGCCGGGGCTCGGGCAGCGCGGCCAGGTAGTCCAGGTAGGCTTGCTCGAGGCTGGCGCGGCGGTAGTGGTCCAGCAGCAGGCCATGCGCGATGGTGCGCAGGAAGGGCCGCGCCTGGGCCGCATGCACCTGCTTGCGGCCGGCAATGACGCGCACGAAGACGTCCTGGGCCAGGTCCTCGGCCCGGAACGGGCTGCCCAGCCGGCCGCGCAGCCACCGGAACAGCCACGGCTGGTGATCGCGGTACAGCACATCGACGGGCACCGGCGCGGACGCGGCAGGCCCGCACGGCGGAGAAGTCTTCACGGCAGGCGGGGCGTAGGCGGAAAAGCGAAATAGTAATTGATAACCAATATTATTATCAATCACTATACGGGCTGCCCCGCCGTTTTCGCGCCCGGCGCGGCGCCCGCGCTACAGGCCCACTGTCAGGCGCCGCTCGGATTCCAGGTATTCGCGCGACTGCATTTCCAGGATGCGCGACACGGTGCGATGGAATTCATTGGCCAGCGCGCCTTCGGTGTACAGGTCTTCGGGCTCGCACTCGGCCGACATGATGAGCTTGATCTTGTGGTCGTAGAACACGTCGATCAGCCAGGTGAAGCGACGCGCCTCGGAAGCCTGGCGCGGCCCCATGCGCGGCACGTCGGACAGGATCACCGCATGGAACCGGTTGGCGAGCTCCAGGTAGTCGTTCTGCGAGCGCGGGCCGCCGCACAGCGTGGCGAAATCGAACCACACCACCGATCCGGCCAGGGCATGGGCGCGGATCTCACGGTGCTCGATGTGCAGCACCGGATCCTGCGGCGGGGTGTCGGCCAGCCGGTCGAAAGCGTCCTGCAGGGCCGTCCGCGCCCGGTCGTCCAGCGGCGCGTGATAACACTGCACCTGTTCCAGCGAGCGGCGCCGGTAGTCGATGCCGGCGTCCACGTTGAGGATGTCCATGCGTTGCTGGATCAGCTCGATGGCCGGCAGGATGCGGTCGCGATGCAGGCCATCGGGATACAGCGTGGACGGCTCGTAGTTCGAGGTCATCACGAACGAGGTGCCGTACTCGAACAGCTTGAGCAGCAGCCGGTACAGGATCATGGCATCGGCCACGTCCGACACGTGGAATTCGTCGAAGCAGATCAGTCGGTAGCGCTTGGCCAGGCGGCGCGCCACTTCGTCGAGCGGGTCCTGCATGCCCTTGACGCTTTCCAGCTCGCGATGCACGCCGCGCATGAATTCGTGGAAATGCAGGCGCGTCTTGCGCACCACCGGCACCGTGGCGTAGAAGGCATCCATCAGGAAGCTCTTGCCGCGCCCCACCCCGCCCCACAGGTACACGCCGCGCGGCACATCGGGCCGGTTCAGCAGCTTCTTCAGCGCATTCGAGCGCATGGCCTTGAAGCGCAGCCAGTCGTCGTAATAGGCCTGCAGGCGGTCGATGGCCTGCTTCTGCGCCGTATCGGGCCGGTAGCCCCGTTCCGCCAGGGCTTGTTCGTAGTATTCGCGGACGTTCATGTCGCAGCGGCAAACCTGAAAGAAAAAAGGCGGTTGGACCGCCCTGTGTCACCCATGAAACAGCCGATGCGGCTGTCGCGGCAAAGCTCGGTGTCAGACACCCGACGGGAGTCGGACACCTGTCGAAACTCGCCGGCCCCTACCTCGCTGCCGGATGCCTGATAGCAATTGGGCACCTGTCGAACACTTGCCGGAATGCGCCAGGTGTCAGACACCCCGAAGGGTGTCTGACACCGAACCGCGGCATGCCAGGCCCGCGCACGCCGCGTGGCCGGCATCAGAAGTTCAGCGTGCGCTTGTCGACCGCCAGCGCTGCTTCCTTCACGGCTTCCGACAGCGTCGGGTGCGCATGGCAGATGCGCGCGATGTCTTCGGCCGCACCGCGGAATTCCATGATGGTGACCGCTTCGGAGATCAGCTCGGAAGCCATCGGCCCCACGATGTGCACGCCCAGCACCTCGTCGGTCTTGGCGTCGGCGATCACCTTGGCGAAGCCGGTGGTGTCGCCCAGCGCGCGGGCGCGGCCGTTGGCCATGAACGGGAAGCTGCCGGCCTTGTATTCGCGGCCTTCCTTCTTCAGCTGCTGTTCGGTCTTGCCCACCCAGGCGATCTCGGGCGAGGTGTAGATCACCCACGGCACCGTGTCGAAATTGACGTGGCCATGCTGGCCGGCGATACGCTCGGCCACCGCCACGCCTTCTTCCTCGGCCTTGTGCGCCAGCATCGGGCCGCGCACCACGTCGCCCACCGCCCACACGTTGGGCAGGTTGGTCTTGCAGTCGCCGTCGACTTCGACGAAGCCACGCTCGTCCAGCTTCAGGCCCACGCCCTCGGCATTCAGGCCGCCGGTGTAAGGCACACGGCCGATCGAGACGATCAGCTTGTCGACCACCAGCTTCTGCTCGCCGCCCTTGGCGTCGGTGTACGGCACGGTCACCTGCTTGGCCGTGGCCTTGATCTCGCCGATCTTCACGCCCATCTGGATGTCCAGGCCCTGCTTGGCGAAGGCCTTGAGCGCTTCCTTGGCCACCTGCTGGTCGGCCGCCGCCAGGAATTCCGGCATGGCTTCCAGGATGGTGACCTCGGCGCCCAGGCGGCGCCATACGCTGCCCATTTCCAGGCCGATCACGCCGGCGCCGATCACGCCCAGCTTCTTCGGCACGCCATCGATGTTCAGCGCGCCGTCGTTGGACAGCACCACCTTCTCGTCGAACGGCAGGCCCGGCAGTTCGCGCGCCGACGAACCGGTGGCCACCACCACGTGCTTGGCCACCAGGTCTTCTTCGGTGGTGCCGGTGACCTTGATCGCGTAGCCGCCGTCGGCCTTGCCGGCGAAGGCACCCTTGCCGTGGAAGAACGTGATCTTGTTCTTCTTGAACAGGTACAGGATGCCGTCGTTGTTCTGCTTGACCACCGTGTTCTTGCGGCCGATCAGCGTGTCCAGCTTCAGGCTGACGCCCTTCACCTCGATGCCGTGCTCGGCGAAGTGATGGTTGACCTGCTCGAAGTGCTCGGACGACTGCAGCAGCGCCTTGGACGGGATGCAGCCCACGTTGGTGCAAGTGCCGCCGGGCGCGGGGCCACCCTGCCCGTTCTGCCACGCGTCGATGCAGGCCACCGACATACCCAGTTGCGCAGCGCGGATCGCGGCGATATACCCGCCGGGGCCGGCACCGATGACGACGACGTCAAATTGTTTGGACATAGTGTTCTCGAATAGAGGGAATTTGATTAAGCGCCAGCGGCAGGCCGGGGCTTGCCGGCCGGTGCGCGGCGGGCCCGTTGAGGCCGCCGAGCGCTACCGAAGGAAGGCGGGGGGCAGTCGGCTAGGCATGTCTGAGCGCAGCGCAGCGAAGCGAGTTTGCCCCGCCGCCCCGCCTGACGAGGTAGGCGAAGGGCAGTCTGGCCGCGCACGCGGCCAGACCGGCCGATAGGGCCCGCCGCGCACCGGCCGGCAAACCCCGGCCTGTCGCGACAGAAGAACGCATGACCCTTGCCCGAGGCCGATTACAGGTCCAGCAACAGACGCTGCGGATCTTCCAGCGCGTCCTTCATGGCCACCAGCCCCAGCACCGCTTCGCGGCCGTCGATGATGCGATGGTCGTACGACAGTGCCAGGTAGTTCATCGGGCGGATGACGATCTGGCCGTTCTCGACCACCGCGCGGTCCTTAGTGGCGTGCACGCCCAGGATGGCCGACTGCGGCGGGTTGATGATGGGCGTGGACAGCATCGAACCGAACACGCCGCCGTTCGAGATGGAGAACGTGCCGCCGGTCATTTCCTCGATGCCCAGCTTGCCGTCGGCCGCGCGCTTGCCGAAGTCGGCGATGGCCTTCTCGATGTCGGCGATCGACAACTGGTCGGCGTTGCGCAGGATCGGCACCACCAGGCCGCGCGGGCTGCCCACCGCGATGCCGATGTCGAAGTAGCCGTGGTAGATGATGTCCTTGCCGTCGATCGAGGCGTTGATCAGCGGGAACTTCTTCAGCGCGGCGACCGCGGCCTTCACGAAGAAGGACATGAAGCCCAGCTTGATGCCGTGCTCTTTCTCGAACTTCTCTTTGTACTTGTTGCGCAGGTCGATCACGGCCTGCATGTTGACCTCGTTGAACGTGGTCAGGATGGCGTTTTCCTGTTGCGATTGCAGCAGGCGCTCGGCGATGCGGGCACGCAGGCGGCTCATGGGCACGCGCTGTTCGGGGCGGCCGTCCAGCGACAGCGAGGCGGGCGCCGGGGCGGCGGCCGGCTTGGCCGGCGCGGCGCCGGCGGCCAGGGCGTCGCCCTTGGTCACGCGGCCGTCGCGGCCGGTACCGGCCACGCTGGCGGCATCTACGCCCTTTTCGGCCAGGATCTTCGAGGCGGCGGGCGAGGCCACGCCGGCCGAGCCCGACGCTGCCGGCGCGGGAGCGGCGGCGGCCTTTTCGGCGGCCTTCTCGGCCTTGGGCGCCTCGGCCGGGGCCGTGGCAGGCGCGGCGGCGGCCTTGGCCGCGGTGTCGATCTTGGCGATCAGTTGCCCCGAGGTGACCGTGCTGCCGTCGCCCTCGACGATGTCGGCCAGCACGCCCGACGCGGGCGCCGGCACTTCCAGCACGACCTTATCGGTTTCGATTTCGATCAGGATTTCGTCTGCCTCGACTGCGGCGCCTTTCTGCTTCTTCCAGGTGAGCAGGGTCGCTTCCGACACGGATTCAGACAATTGGGGGACAACGACGTCGGTGATAGCCATGGTAATGAGTTCCGTTGAATAAGGGTTCGATGTCGGCGAATGGCGTTATTTGGTCAGCATGAAGCCTTTGTACTTGGCGGCGAAAGCCTGCTCGATCAGGGCCTTCTGCTGTTCCTGGTGCTTGGCCAGGTAACCCACCGCGGGCGACGCCGAGGCCGGACGGCCAGCGTAGCCGAGCTTCTGGCCTTCGGCCATGTTCTCGTACAAGTGATGTTGGACATAGAACCACGAACCCTGGTTCTGCGGCTCGTCTTGCACCCAGATGATTTCGGTGGCCTTGCCGTACTTGCGCAGCTCGGTCTCGAACGCCTTGTGGGCGAACGGATACAGCTGCTCGACGCGCACGATGGCCACGTGCTTGGCCTCGCGCTCGCGGCGGGCATGGACGAGGTCGTAGTAGACCTTGCCCGAGCACGCCAGCACACGCTTGACCGCGCCCGGATCGATGGTGTCGTCGAGTTCGCCGATCACCGGGCGGAAGCTGCCGCCGGCCAGTTCGGTCAGGGGCGACCCGGCGTCCTTGTTGCGCAGCAGCGACTTCGGCGTGAAGATCACCAGCGGCTTGCGGAACGGGCGGATCATCTGGCGGCGCAGCAGGTGGAAGATCTGCGAGGCCGTGGTGGGCTGCACCACCTGGATGTTGTTGTCGGCGCACAGCTGCAGGAAGCGCTCGATGCGGCCCGACGAGTGTTCCGGGCCCTGCCCCTCGTAGCCGTGCGGCAGCATCAGCGTCAGGCCCGACTGGCGGCCCCACTTGGCCTCGCCCGAGCTGATGAACTGGTCGATGACGACCTGGGCGCCGTTGACGAAGTCGCCGAACTGCGCTTCCCAGATGGTCAGGGTGTTGGGCTCGGCGCTGGAATAGCCGTATTCGAAGCCCAGCACCGCCTCTTCGGACAGCACCGAGTCGATCACGGTGAACGGCGCCTGGCCGTCGGAGACATTCTGCAGCGGCACGTAGGTGCCGTCGTTCCAGCGTTCGCGGTTCTGGTCGTGCAGCACGGCGTGGCGGTGCGTGAACGTGCCGCGGCCGGAATCCTGGCCGGTGATGCGCACGGCATAGCCCGAGGCCACCAGCGTGGCGAAGGCCAGGTGCTCGCCCATGCCCCAGTCGAGGTTCATCTCGCCCTTGGCCATGGTGCGGCGGTCGTTCAGCAGCTTGTTCACCAGCGGGTGCACGGTAAAGCCTTCAGGCACCGTGGTGATGCGCTCGCCGATGCGCTTGAGCTCGGCCAGCGGCACCGCGGTGTCGGCCTGGTCGGTCCATTTGGCGCCCAGGAAGGCCGACCAGTCGATGGCGTACTTGCTCTTGTAGTCGGTGAGCACGGGCTCGATGGTGCGCTGGCCGTCTTCCATGAGCTGGCGATAGTCTTTCACCATCTGGTCGGCTTCGCCCTCGGCCAGTACGCCTTGCGCGGTGAGCTTGTCGGCGTACAGCTTGCGGGTGCCGGGGTGGTGGCCGATGCTCTTGTACATCAGCGGCTGCGTCAGCGACGGGGTGTCTTGCTCGTTGTGGCCCAGCTTGCGGAAGCAGACGATGTCCAGCACCACGTCGTGGCGGAATTCCATGCGGTAGTCGAGCGCCAGCTTGGTGGCGAACACGACGGCCTCGGGGTCGTCGCCGTTGACGTGGAACACCGGGGCCTCGATCATCTTGACCACGTCGGTGCAATACAGCGTGGAACGCGAATCGCGCGGGTCGGACGTGGTGAAGCCGATCTGGTTGTTGATGACGATGTGCAGCGTGCCGCCCGTGCCGTAGCCGCGGGTCTGGGCCAGGTTCAGGGTTTCCATCACGACGCCCTGGCCCGCGAAGGCCGCATCGCCGTGCACCAGCACCGGCAGCACTTGCTTGCCATCGAGGTCGCCACGGCGTTCCTGGCGTGCGCGAACGCTGCCTTCGACCACCGGGTTGACGATTTCCAGGTGCGACGGGTTGAACGCCAGCGACAGATGCACCGGGCCGCCACGCGTGGAGATGTCGCTGGAGAAGCCGTTGTGGTACTTCACGTCGCCGTCGGTCAGGCCTTCGGCGTGCTTGCCTTCGAATTCGGCAAACAGGTCGCCGGGCATCTTGCCCATGATGTTGACCAGCAGGTTCAGGCGGCCGCGGTGGGCCATGCCGACCACGATTTCCTGCACGCCGGATTCGCCGGCGTGGTTCACCACTTCGTCCATCGAGGCGATGAAGCTTTCGCCGCCTTCCAGCGAGAAGCGCTTCTGGCCGACGTACTTGGTGTGCAGGAAGCGTTCCAGGCCTTCGGATTCGGTCAGCTGCTGCAGGATGTGGCGCTTTTCCTCAGCGGGGTACGAGGCCGCGCCGAAGGTCTTTTCCAGGCGTTCCTGGATCCAGCGCTTGGCGGCCGGATCGGAAATATGCGTGAATTCGGCCCCGATGCTGCGACAGTAGGTGTCGCGCAGCGCCTTCAGAATGTCGCGCAGCGTCATGGTGCTGGCGGTCGTGAAGTAGGTGTTGGTGGCCGAGTAGGTCTGGTCCAGGTCGGCTTCGGTCAGGCCGTAGAAGGCCGGATCGAGTTCGGGGATGCTGGGGCGTTCGCGGCGCTTGAGCGGATCGAGGTCGGCCCAGCGCGAACCCAGCGAGCGGTACGCGGCGATCAGCGACTGCACCGACACCTGCTTGCTGGCCATCGACAGGTCGGGCACCGTGGACTGCTGCACGAAACTGTTGCTGCGGGCCCGCAGGGCGAAGGATTCGACGATAGGGGCATGCGCCTGGTCGCGCGTGGCTTCCTGGCCGTCGGTGGCGGGCGCGTGCTGCAGCTGGTCGAAGTATTCGCGCCAGTTGTCGGGCACCGAGCCGGGATTGTCGAGATACGCTTCGTACAGTTCTTCGACGTACGGAGCATTACCGCCGAACAGATACGAGGAGGAAAGGGATTCTGATTCGGAAGACATATGTTGCTTCACCTTGACGAGTGCTTCACTCGATACGATGCAGGAAAACCTTCCGCGACACGGGCTTCCCGTTAGCGGATAGCAGGGGCAGAAGGCGCGTACAAGCCCTGAAAGCCTATGGCCCGAAAGTATACCCCGGCGGGTTTGCGCCTGTCTCGTTGCGCCGCCGTGCCCGGCCCGATCCGGCGGCATGGCGGCATTCCCGGACAGAATGGCCGGCGCAACATCCGCCATGATGCCGGCTACAGGCCGCGATTGTCCGGCATCGGCCCGGCCGGTGGCGTGGCCTCATGTGACGCGAAAACCACGGCATCCGCCACCCGCCCCGCTATGGCCGCGGAGCGGCAGCCAGCGCCCGCCGGTAGAACAGCACGGCCACGCCGGCGAAGACCGCCAACCCCAGCCACGACGCCGCGGTCGCGAAGCCCGGGCCCGCCAGGGCCAGCGGCGCCTCGTCGCGCGTGGCGCCGATGATGGCCGCCATCAGCACGCCCACCAGGCTTTCGCCCACGATCAGGCCCGAGGCCAGCAGCGTGCCGCGGCGGTTGGGCATCTCGGCGTAAGTCTCGTAGGCCTGCCCCGCGCGCCGGGCGCGCCGGCGCAGGGCGCGCTCGAGCAGCCAGGCCAGCATCGCGCCCACCACCAGCGGCGCGCTGACCGTGGGAGGCAGGTAGATGCCGATGCCCACCGCCAGCACCGGCATGCGGGCGACCCGGCAGGTGCGCTTGAGAGCCTGGTCGACCACGATCAGGCCCAGCCCCACGGCCATGCCGATCAGGATCATGGTCCAGTTCAACTGGTGGGTGAAAATGCCGCGGGCGATGGCCAGCATCAGGGTGGCCTGCGGCGCCGACAGGGCCTGGCCCGGGTCCATGCCGGGGCGCGGCAGCGCATCGGCGAAGCCGTAGGCGTTGTACAGCAGTTCCAGCACCGGCGAGATCACCGCGGCGCCCACCACGCAGCCGATCAGCAGCGCCACCTGCTGGCGCCACGGGGTCGCGCCCACCAGCCAGCCGGTCTTCAGGTCCTGCAGGTTGTCGTTCGAGATCGAGGCCACCGCCACCACCGCCGACGTGGTGAAAATGGCCAGGGCGATCGCCATCTGCACGCCCTGCGGGGTGCCCAGCAGGCCGACCGCGTGTTCCAGCGCCAGCATCAGCAGCGACACCAGCACGATGGCCACGATGCCCACGCCGGAGATCGGGCTGGTGGACGACCCGACCAGCCCGGCCATGTAGCCGCAGGCCGCCGCCACCAGGAAGCCGAAGACGAAGGCAAAGGCCACGGAACACGCCAGCAGGATGCCCACGCTGCCCGCCGTGACCGGCTCGGCCCGCAGGAACACCGCGAACGTGGCGACCAGGATGACCACCAGCACCAGCGTCACCAGCGAGATCCAGCGCGCCGGCAGGTCCCGCTCGGTGCGCGCGGCGCCCCGGGCGGCCCCGCCGGTCTGGCCAAACGCCGAGAACGACGCCTTGATGCCGCGCACCATGGGCATGAACAGGGTGGCCAGCGTCCAGATGGCACCCACGCCGATCACGCCGGCGCCGATGAAGCGCACCTGCGAGCTCCAGATCCCGGTGGCGTAATCGGCTGCCGACTGGCCCGCCGGCATGCCGCCCAGGAAAGTCAGCACCGGCACCGCCACGCCCCAGGCGATCAGCAGGCCGGTCAGCATGGCCAGGCCGGCCACGATGCCGATCAGGTAGCCCGCGCCCAGCAGCGCCAGCGAAAACCCCATGGGCAGGCGAAACACCGCGGCGCCGATCGTGGGCCACAGGCTGACGCTGTCGCCCAGCACGCGCAGGCCGTTGGCCGCGAAGCTGACCGCGGCCGCCGCGCCGGCCCCGCGCAGGATGTCGGCCATGCCGGTGGGCGCGGGCTTGCCGGAGGCCGCGGCCGGGGTATCGGCCATGGCCGCGCCGCCGCTGCCCACACGCAGGATCTCGGCGGCGGCCACGCCTTCCGGGTAAGGCAGGTCGCTTTGCACCACCATGATGTGGCGCAGCGGAATGGTGAACATCACTCCCAGCATGCCGCCGGCCGCGCAGATGCCCAGCGTCTGCCAGAACGGGAAGCCCTGCCAGTGGCCCATCATGACCAGCGCCGGCAGGATGAAAATGATGGACGACAAGGTGCCCGCGGCCGACGCCTGCGTCTGCACCATGTTGTTTTCCAGGATGTTGGCATCGCGAAACAGCCGCAACACCGACATCGAGATCACCGCCGCCGGAATCGCCGACGAGAAGGTCAGCCCCACTTTCAGGCCCAGAAAGACGTTCGACGCGGTGAACACCACGGTAATCAGGGCGCCCACGATCACGCCGCGCACCGTCAACTCGGGCAAGGTGATCGAATCGGGAACACGAACGGGATCGGTCATGAGGCAACAACTCCGGGGGGCTCGTCCAGCCGATTCTATGGCGTGGGGGTGTCAGACACCCTGGGAAGATGACCGGCGATTTGTCGCGCCGTCTCTGCGGGGTGTCTGACACCTGAGGGAAAGCGCCGCTTCTGTGGCGAGAGGGTGTCAGACACCCTGGGAAAATGACCGGCGATTTGTCGCGCCGTCTCTGCGGGGTGTCTGACACCTGAGGGAAAGCGCCATTTCTGTGGCGAGGGGGTGTCAGACACCCTGGGAAGAGGATCGACCATTTGTCGCACTGCCTCTGCGGGGTGTCTGACACCAGAGGGAGATCTGTGATGCGTTCGATACACCGTCCCCGTAGCGGGAGTGCCAGAGCGCCAAACCTTCCACCAGCCACCGCCCTCGCCCAGGTGTCAGACACCCCTACGAGACACCCTGCAACAGCCCACTCCGCCCCTCGGGTGTCTGACACCCCACTTCCCCCTCCCGCGGGTGAGCCCCTGCCAGCCAGCGCGTCCTGGGCGGGGGGCCGGGCGAGTTGGACGGCGGGGCAGCCCGCGCAGCGGGCCGAGGGCGCCTGGTGGCGCGCCCGAGCCCGACGGACTTCGCCCGGCCCCCCGCCCAGGACGCGCTGGCGTCTCAAGAACCCAACCCGACGCCCCCCAAAAAAACCTACCCCAACGGCAACGCCGTCTGATACTTCACCTGCTTCAAAGCGAACCCCGACCGAATATTCCGTACGCCGGGAATGCGCGACAGGCGGCTGACGACGAAGCGTTCCAGGCCCTGCATGTCGGGCACCACCACGCGCAGCAGGTAATCGGAATCCCCGGTCATCAGGTAGCACTCCATCACCTCGGGGCATTCCGCCATGGCGTTCTGGAAGCGGTCGAGCTCCAGTTCCACCTGCTTTTCCAGGCTGACCTGGATGAAGACATTCAGGCTCAGCCCCAGCTGCAGCGGATCGGCCAGCGCCACATAGCCGCGGATCACGCCCGCGGCCTCCAGCGCCTTGACCCGCGCCAGGCACGGCGAGGGCGACAGGTGCACGCGCCGCGCCAGCTCGACATTGGTCAGGCTGGAATCGGTCTGCAGGATGCCCAGGATACGGCGGTCGGTGCTGTCCAGCGATGCGCTCGGCATATTCGTCCTTTTATTGACAACATTGCCACATATTATGCTGCCAGACTCGGGCCATCAACGCAGTTTCGATCACTCATGCCAGGGCGAAAGGGCTAGCATGAATGCTTCAAAGGAGACATTTTCATCATGTACGACACTGCGGCCGCGACCCTGCCCGACGACACCGACCCCGCCGAAACCAGCGAATGGCGCGAGGCGCTGCTATCCCTGGTGCAGGCCGCCGGCTCCCCGCGCGCCGCCTACGTGCTCGACCAGGTGCTGGCGCAGGCGACCACGCTGGGCGTGCGCGCCGCTGGCCAGACCCGCAGTGCCTACCTGAACACCATTCCCGCGCGCGAAGAGCCGCCCTTCCCCGGCGACCTGGCCATCGAAGAGCGCATCGCCTCGATCAACCGCTGGAATGCTCTGGCCATGGTGGTGCGCGCCAACCAGGCGCACGGCGAGCTGGGTGGCCACATCGCCAGCTACGCGTCGGCGGCCGATCTGTTCGAAGTGGGCTTCAACCACTTCTTCCGCGCCTCCGGCGCCGGCTCCGAGGGCGACCTGGTCTACCTGCAGCCGCATTCGGCCCCGGGCGTGTACGCCCGCGCCTACCTGGAAGGCTTCCTGCGCGAAGACGATCTGGCCCATTTTCGCCAGGAAATCGCCGCCCACGCGCGCGGCCTGCGCGGCTTGTCGTCGTACCCGCATCCGTGGCTCATGCCTGATTTCTGGCAGTTTCCCACCGGCTCGATGGGCATCGGCCCGATCAACGCCATCTACCAGGCCCGCTTCATGCGCTACCTGGAAAACCGTTCGCTGGCGCAGCCCTCCGACCGCAAGGTCTGGGGCATTTTCGGCGACGGCGAAATGGACGAGCCCGAATCCATCGCGGCGCTGACGCTGGCCGCGCGCGAAAAGCTCGACAACCTGGTGTTCGTCGTCAACTGCAACCTGCAGCGGCTGGACGGCCCGGTGCGCGGCAACGGCCGCATCATCGACGAGCTGGAAACCCTGTACGCCGGGGCCGGCTGGAACGTCATCAAGCTGGTCTGGGGCGGCGACTGGGACGCGCTGCTGGCGCGCGACGCCGACGGCGCCCTGGCGCGCGCCTTCGCGCGCACCGTGGATGGCCAGTTCCAGACTTTCGCCGCCAACGACGGCGCTTATAACCGCGCGCACTTCTTCAACCAGCATCCCGGGCTGGCCGAGCTGGTGGCCGACTGGTCCGACGAGGCCATCGACCGCCTGCGCCGCGGCGGACACGACATCGTCAAGATCCACGCCGCCTACCACCGCGCGGTGCGCCACCGCGGCCAGCCCACCGTGATCCTGGCCCAGACCAAGAAAGGCTACGGCATGGGCGCCGCCGGCCAGGGCAAGATGACCACGCACCAGCAGAAAAAGCTGGACGACGAAGCCCTGCTGGCGTTTCGCGACCGCTTCTCGCTGCCGATCTCCGATGCCGACTGCCTGGCCCTGAAGTTCTACAAACCCGCCGAAGACAGCGCCGAACTGCGCTACCTGCAAGCGCGCCGCACGGCGCTGGGCGGACACCTGCCGCGCCGGCGCACCGAGGCGCCGCGCCTGCCCGTGCCGGCAGCCGACCAGTGGGCGCGATTCGCGCTGCAGGCCGACGGCAAGGAAATGTCCTCGACCATGGCCATCGTGCGCATGCTGGGCGGCCTGCTCAAGGACGAAACCCTCGGCGGCCGCATCGTACCCATCGTGGCCGACGAGGCGCGCACTTTCGGCATGGCCAACCTGTTCCGCCAGATCGGCATCTACTCGGCACAGGGCCAGCTGTACGAGCCCGAGGACATCGGCTCGGTGCTGTACTACCGCGAGGCCCACAACGGGCAGATCCTGGAAGAAGGCATCACCGAGGCCGGCGCCATTTCGTCCTGGACTGCGGCCGGCACCAGCTATTCGGTGAACGGCCTGCCCATGCTGCCGTTCTATATCTATTACTCGATGTTCGGCTTCCAGCGCATCGGCGACCTGATCTGGGCGGCCGCCGACCAGCGCGCCCGCGGCTTCCTGATCGGCGCCACCTCGGGCCGCACCACGCTGGGCGGCGAGGGCCTGCAGCACCAGGACGGCACCAGCCACGCCATCGCGGCCACGGTGCCCAACTGCCGGGCCTACGATCCCGCCCATGCCTACGAAGTCGCCGTCATCCTGGAACACGGCATGCAACGCATGCTGGACGCGCAATGCGACGAGTTCTACTACCTGACGGTCACCAACGAGAACCTGCCCCAGCCCAACCTGCCCGACGAGCAGGCGCGCGCCGGCATCCTGCGCGGCATGCACCGGGTACGCGCGGCGCAGGGCGACGCCCAGGTGCGGCTGCTGGGCGCCGGCCCCATGCTGGGCGAAGCCCTGCAGGCGGCCGAGCGGCTGCAGCAGGAATACGGCGTGGCCGCCGAGGTCTGGAGCGTCACCAGCTTCTCGGAACTGGCCCGCGACGGCCGCGCCTGCGAGCGCGAGCGCGCCCTGGGGCTGGCCGCGCAGCCCGCACCGTGCTGGATCGAACAATGCCTGCCCGGCGACACGCCGGTGGTGGCCGCCAGCGACTACGTGCGCGCCGTGCCGGACCAGATCCGCGCCTGGATCGCGGCCCCCTATCGCACGCTGGGCACCGACGGCTTCGGGCGCAGCGATACGCGGGCGCGGCTGCGGGACTTCTTCGAAGTCAGCGCCGACTGGATCGTGCTGCACGCCCTGGACCTGTTGGCGGTGCGCGACCCGCGCCACGCCGGGGCGCTGCAGGCGCTGCGCCAGCAGCTGGGCACCGCCGAGCGCGCCGCATTGCCCTGGCTGAGCTAGGCTGGCGCCGGGCATCGAGTCCGTCACGGCATGCCTGGGTATAGCCAGGTGTCGTGGGTGTAGCTAGGTGTCGTGGGTGTAGCTAGGTGTCTGACACCCCGAAGGGTGTCTGACACCGTTCGGTCAGCAAGGCCGTCTCTGCACATATGTGGTGTCAGACACCCTTCGGGGTGTCTGACACCTGGCTACGATCTGGCTACGCCAAGGGCCGGCCTCAAGATCTCGCCACGGCTGCCAGGCCCCTCGCCCGGCCCTTCTGCCGCCCTCGATTGCTGCAACGCAACAACCACGCTCCCCCGCTTTCTGTTGAAATAGACGCCCCCGCAGTTCCCCGACGGGCCCCTGGCGGGCCCGTTTTCTACTTTGTCAGCCGTGCCGCAAAGGCCTCTCATCAGCATGGACGAAACCCTAACCAAACTGGCGCTCGACTATCACGCGCATCCCACCCCCGGCAAGATCTCGGTGACACCCACCAAGACGCTGGCCAACCAGGACGACCTGTCGCTGGCCTACTCGCCCGGCGTGGCCGCGGCCTGCATGGCCATTTTCGACCGGGGCGATGAAGCCGCGTCGCTATACACCTCGCGCGCCAACCTGGTGGGGGTCATCACCAACGGCACCGCCGTGCTGGGCCTGGGCAACATCGGCCCGCTGGCCGCCAAGCCGGTCATGGAAGGCAAGGGCTGCCTGTTCAAGAAATTCGCCGGCATCGACGTGTTCGACATCGAGCTGGCCGAGAACGACCCCGACAAGCTGGTCGACATCATCGCCGCGCTGGAACCCACGCTGGGCGGCGTCAATCTCGAAGACATCAAGGCGCCGGAATGCTTCTACATCGAGAAGAAGCTGCGCGAACGCATGAAGATCCCGGTCTTCCACGATGACCAGCACGGCACCGCCATCATCTCGTCGGCCGCCATCCTCAACGGCTTGAAGGTCGTGGGCAAGGACATCGCGGCGGTCAAGCTGGCCGTCTCGGGCGCCGGGGCCGCGGCCATCGCCTGCCTGGACCTGCTGGTGCACCTGGGCATCAAGCGCCAGAACATCTACGTGGTGGATTCGCGCGGCGTGATCTGGGAAGGCCGCGATGAAAACATGGAGCCCAACAAGAAGCGCTACGCGCAGAAAACCGAGGCCCGCACCCTGGCCGACGTGGTGAACGGCGCCGACGTGTTCCTGGGCTGCTCGACCGCCGGCGTGCTGACCGCCGACATGGTCAAGACCATGGCCGACAAGCCGCTGATCCTGGCGCTGGCCAACCCGGAACCCGAGATCCGCCCCGAAGTGGCACGCGCCGCCCGCCCCGACTGCATCATCGCCACCGGCCGCTCGGACTACCCGAACCAGGTCAACAACGTGCTGTGCTTCCCGTTCATCTTCCGCGGCGCCATGGATGCCGGCGCCACGCGCATCACCGAAGAGATGAAGCTGGCCTGCGTGAAAGCCATCGCCGAACTGGCGCAGGCCGAGCAGAACGACGAAGTCGCGCGCGCCTACGCCGGGCAGGAACTGTCGTTCGGCCCCGACTACATCATTCCCAAGCCGTTCGACCCGCGCCTGATCGTGCAGATCGCGCCCGCCGTGGCGCAGGCGGCGGTCGATTCGGGCGTGGCCACCCGCCCCATCGAAGACATCGAGGCCTACCGCCAGAAGCTGCTGGGCTTCGTGTACCACTCGGGCCAGCTGATGCGCCCGCTGTTCGCCCAGGCCAAGAAGGCGCCCAAGCGCGTCATCTATGCCGACGGCGAAGACGAGCGCGTGCTGCGCGCCGCCCAGACCGTGGTCGACGAAAAACTGGCCTACCCCATCCTGGTGGGTCGCCCGTCGGTCATCGAGATGCGCATCAAGAAGGCCGGCCTGCGCCTGGAAGCCGGCCAGAACTTCGAGATCGTCGATCCCGAAGACGACAGCCGCTTCAACGAGACCTGGAACGCCTACTACCAGCTCAAGGGCCGCGAAGGCGTCACGCCGGCCATCGCCAAGGCGATGATCCGCAAGCACAACACGCTGATCGGCGCCATGCTGCTGCACCGCGGCGACGCCGATGCGCTGCTGTGCGGCGTGGCCAGCAAGTACGACAACCAACTGAAGTACGTCGACGAGATCATCGGCCGCAAGCCCGGCCAGACCTACGCCGCGCTGAACGTGCTGATGCTGCCCGACCAGACGCTGTTCGTCACCGACACCCACGTCAACGAGAACCCGTCGGCCGAGGAAGTGGCCAACATCACGATGCAGGCCGCCGACGAAATGCTGCGCTTCGGCGTGATGCCCAAGATCGCGCTGCTGTCGCACTCGAACTTCGGCAGCCGCATGACGGAATCGTCGCGCAAGATGGCCCAGGCGCGCCGCATCGTCGAAGAGCGCGCGCCCGAGCTGGAAGTCGACGGCGAGATGCACGCCGATGCCGCCCTGTCGGAAAAGATCCGCGTGCTGGCCTACCCCGACAGCAAGCTGAAGGGCCCCGCCAACCTGCTGGTCATGCCGAACCTGGACACGGGCAACATCACCTACAACATGCTGAAGATGACCGGCAGCAACGGCATCGCCATGGGCCCGATCCTGCTGGGCGCGGCCCGGCCGGTGCACATCCTGACGACCAGCGCCACCGTGCGCCGCATCGTCAACATGACCGCGTTGGCGGTCGTGGATGCGCAACAAGAGGCCGCCCAGGCCGCCAAGCGCCGCTAAGCCCGGGCGCGCCCCGCCCGGGGCGCCGCGGCAATGCGCAGCGATGCGCGGCGGGCGCCCCACGGGGCGCCCGTTTGCTTGATGCGCCGCCCGCGCCCGCGCCGGGCGGCAATGGTACAAACGAGCTTGTTTCCCTTCCCGGAGCCACCATGCTGCAAGACGCCCTGCTCGCCTGGATTCACTACCTGGCCATCTTCCTTCTGGTGGTCATCATGGCCGCCGAGGCCGTGCTGCTGCGCCCGGGCCTCGCGCCCGACACGGTGCGGCGGCTGGCGCTGTACGACCGCCTGTACCTGGCCTCGGCGCTGGCCGTGCTGGTCACCGGCGTCCTGCGCCTGACCCTGGGCGCCAAGGGCGTCGCCTTCTACATGAGCAACCCCTGGTTCCACGCCAAGATCACGCTGTTCATCGTGATCGCGCTCTGTTCCATTCCGCCGACGCTGGCCTTCCTGCGCTGGCAGAAGCAGGCCCGCCAGCAACCCGGCTACACCCCGGCCGACGCGGAAATCAAGCGCGCCCGCCGCTGGGTCATGATCGAGTCGCACCTGTTCATCCTGCTGCCGCTGTTCGCCGCCCTGATGGCGCGCGGCATCGGCATGTAGGCCAGGGCGCCCGCGGCGCTCAGCCCGCGCGCCAGGGCCAGGGCAACGCCGTGCCCACGCCCTCGTCGCGCGCGCGGCGATACAGCATGCGCGCCACTGTCAAATCCTGCAGCGCGATGCCGGTCATGTCGAAAAGCGTGATGTCGTCGGCCCCCACGCGGCCCGGCGCGGCCCCGTTCAGCACCGCTCCGATCTCGGTGCAAGGGGTGTCCGGCGCCCACTGCAGCTCGCCGATCTGGCGCGACTGCGCCGCATCGTCGACGAATACCCGCGCCCGCGCCGGCAGACCTTCGGGCAGCTCGCGCTTGCCCCGCGTGTCGGTGCCCACCGCCGTGACATGCGTGCCGGGCCGCACGGCATCGGCGCTGAAAAGCACCCCGGCCCCGGGCGTGGCGGTGATCACCACGTCGCTGCCGGCCACCGCGGCATCGCCGTCGGCGCAATGCAGCAGCTCGACTTGGCCGTCGAACCGGGCCGCGAAGCGGGCATCCGGCTGGCCGTCGGCCGTCATGTAGCGCACCCGGCGCAAGTGCGGCAGCGCGCGCAGCGCGAAGCGCAACTGGATCGCTGCCTGCACGCCCGAGCCGAACAGCGCCAGCGAGGCGCTGTCGGGCCGCGCCAGGCGGGCCAGCCCCAGGCCGCCGGCCGCGCCGGTGCGCATGGTGGTGATGGCATTGCCGTCCAGCAGGCAGTAAGGCCGGCCCGTTGCCGGATCGAACAGCATGACCGTGGCCTGGTGCGGCTCGCCGCCGGCCTGGCGGTTGCCCGGCCAGAAGCCGGCGGCCTTGTAGCCCAGCAAGTCCTGGCTGGCCACGTCGCCGGCCTTGATGCCGAACACGCCACCCGTATGCAGCCGCTCGCGGATCACCGGAAACACCCGGCCCTGCTCGCGGCTGTGCAGCAGAAAGGCCTCGGCCACGGCGTCGGACACCGGATCCATGCCCAGCAGGCGGTCCACCGCATGCATGTCCAGCACCAGCAGCGTATCGTCGTTGCGCGTCGTCATCGTCATTCCTTTACCAGCCGCGGAAACGCGGCCAGCATGCGATCACCTCGGGCGCGGCCCCGCGCACGACCTGGTAGGCGTCGTGCTGCGCGCCGGTGGCGCAGGCATGGTTGGGAAGGATGCGCAGGCGCGTCCCCAGCGGCAATTGCGGCAGCGGCGCGTCAGTGCCGGGGCGGCGCATGATGATGCCCTGCTCCTGGTTGGTCTGCTTGAGCACCAGGTCTGCCAGCGGCCGGCCCTGCACATCGCACACCACACCGTAGTATTGGTCGACCGGCTGGCCGGCGGTGCCGCGATCGCGCGACATCGCCATCCAGCCGGCGTCGACCAGGATCCAGTCTTTCTCGGGCTGGTGGCCGATCACCGTGGTCAGGACCGACAACGCGATATCGTCCTGCCGGCACACGCCCAGGCCCGCCATGAACAGGTCGAAGAACACAAACACGCCGGCCCGCACTTCGGTCACGCCCTCCAGGTTCTCGGCGAACATGGCGGTCGGCGTCGACCCCACGCTGACCACCGGGCACGGCAAGCCGGACGCGCGCAGCGCCTGGGCCGCGTCCACCGCGGCGCGGCGCTCGCGCTCGGCCATGGCGCGGATCGCGTCCTCGTCGGGCGAGCTGTACGACTCGCCGGCGTGCGTCAGCACGCCGCGCAATTGCGCCCCGCCCTGCTCCAGCGCGCGGCCGATCGCGCCCAGCAGTTCGGCCTGGTCAGGCCGCACGCCGGCGCGATGGCCGTCGGAATCGATCTCGATCAGCGCGGGAATCGGCGCGCCGGCCGCGCGCGACCGGGCCGCCACGGCCTGCGCGCCGGCCACGCTGTCGACCACCACCGTCAGGTCGGTGCCGTTTGCGCGCAGCGCCAGCACGCGGTCCAGCTTGGCCGACGACACACCCACCGCGTACAGGATGTCGCGCACGCCGGCGCGCGCGAACTGCTCGGCTTCCTGCAGCGTCGAGACCGCCGCCGGCCCTTCGGGCGATTCCATCAGCCGTCGCGCCACGTCGATCGACTTGGGCGTTTTCAGGTGGGGGCGCAGCGTCACGCCCAGGCGCGCCATGCGCGTCTTCAGGCGGTCGATGTTGGCCTGCATGCGCGGCTCGTCCAGCAGCAGGCACGGCGTGTCCAGCGCTTCCAGGGTGACGGCCGCGGCCGCCTTGTCGCTCGTCATCTCGTATCTCCGGTGTAGCAGCAACGTTATCGGACCCGCACCCGCGCCTGCGGCGACCAGTCGGCCAGCGCGTCCAGCGGCACCACGGGCCGCGGCAGGTTGCGGAAGTCGAAGCGGGCCAGCATGGGCGAGGTCAGCCCCGGCGCATCCACATTATGGATGTGCTGCGGCGGGAAAAATTCGTCGAACGCCGCGCGGAAGTGGCCGCGCGACTTCACCACCACCGTGCGGGCGGCGGCGATATCCACGCCGAACATTTCGAAGAACATCGGCTCGTGGCACTGGTGCCGGTTGGTGATGACCACGACCTGCACGCCCCCCACCTGCAGCAGCGCGCTGGGGCCCAGGTTGAAGCTGCAGCCGGCCAGTTGGCCGCGCCGGCCCACGCCGCGGCCGCCGTGCAGTTTCAGCACGGTCGCGGGCGCCGCATAGGCGTCGGAATACACGGTCGTCTCGTCGCGGTTGAAGCGTGCCTCGATCGACACGCCCTCGCCGGCGGCGTGCGCGTCGGCGGCCAGGGCCGGGTCTGTCACGACCCCCAGGATGGCGCCCTGGACGCCGCCCTCGATCAGGGCGCGCAACAGGAACGGCGTGTTGCCGCGCGCGCCGCCACCCGGGTTGTCGGCCACGTCAGCCAGCAACACCGCGGGCGTATCGGGCGCCGCGCCGGCGCGGCGCGCCAGTTCCACCGCCTGGGGCAAGGGCACCAGTTCGGGCGTGAACGCCGCGCGCTCGCGCCACGCATGCTCGGCCAGGGCATGCGCCGTGACGCGCGCGTAGTCGCCGTCGCCCTTGGTCGTCACCAGCACAGTCAGCCCGTTCTTGCTGGTGTCGCCGTAGGCGAAACCGCCCACCACCGAAATGTTCACCAAGCGCGGATCGTCCATGGCCTCGGCCGCATGAATCATGTCCGCATAGGGGCCGGTGCCGGATGCGGTCAGCAATTGCGTGGGCGGCGCCACCACCGGCATGCGCACGTGCGCCACCGCGACGCGCAAGCCCGCCATCAGCGCGGCCAGCACATCGGCCGCCTCGGCGCCACGCTCGGCCATATCGGTGTGGGGATTGCGGCGGTACGAGATCAGCACGTTCACTTCGTCGACCATGCGGTCCGACACGTTCGCATGCAAGTCCACCGTGGCGACCACCGGCACGTCGGGGCCCACGATGGCTCGCACCCGCTGGAACACCAGGCCGTCGGGATCCTGCTCTTCGGTGGTGATGGCTGCGCCGTGCTCGCAAAGGTAGACGGCATCCACCGGCAGCGCGGCGCGCAGGCCGCGCTCGAACTGCGCCAGCGTATCCAGGAAGAACGCGTGCTCTACCGGGCCGCCGGACTCCGCGTTGGCGAACAGGATGGGCACCGGCGTCCACGGCCCGCGCTGGTCCATGCGGCGCACAAAGGCGGGGATCTCGGGCGTCATGGCGGGCGCGGCGCTTCGGGCATCGGCCAGCAAGGCCTCGCCCGCCAGGTAGGCGCGCGACTCGAAATCGGCGCGCCCGGACACCGGCGCGAACCGGTTCGACTCGATGGCGAACCCCAGGATGGCGATGCGCGGCGTAGCGGGAACGGCAGTCATGGCAGATACGGCGATCAGTTCTGTTTCTCGATGTGCGCCGCCTGGATCAGGTCGGCCCACTTCTTCTGCTCGGCGGCGATGTAGCGCGCGAAGTCCGCGCGATCGCCTTCGCCGGGCCGCGCGCTGAGCTTGCCCAGGTCTTCGCGCAGCGCATCGCTGGCCAGCACCTTCTGCAAGGCGGCGGACAGCTTGTCCACGATGGCGTCGGGCGTGTTCTTGGGAAACACCAGGCCTCCCCAGGACACGTTCTCGTACCCCGGCAGCCCCGATTCCGCCAGCGTCGGCAGGTCGGGGAAGAACGGCACGCGCTGGGCGCTGGTGATCGCCAGCGCGCGCAGCTTGCCGCCCTGTACCAGCGGCCAGGCCACCGAGGCGTTGGTGAAGGAATAGTCGATGCGGCCGCCGGCCAGGTCCGACAGCGAAGCGGGGTCGCCGTTGTACGGCACGAACATCGTATCGATGCCGGCCATGTGTTTGAACAGCTCGCCGCCCATGTGGCCGCTGCTGCCGATGCCTGCCGCGCCGTACGACAGCGCGCCCGGCTTGGACTTGGCCAGCGCGATCAGGTCGGCCACGCTCTTGACGGGCGAGTCGGCGCTGACCACCAGCAGGTTGTAGACGTTGAACATGCGGCCGATCACCGTGAAGTCCTCGACGGCGTCGTAAGGCAGCTTGTTGAACAGGGCGGGATTGACCGCCAGCGTGTTGATGTTGCCGTAGCCCAGCGTGTAGCCATCGGGCTTGGCGCGCGCGATCTGGGTCATGCCGATGCTGCCGGCCGCGCCCGGCCGGTTCTCGACGACAAAGTTGGCGCCGGTGGCGGTGGCCAGGTGCTTGAGCACCAGGCGGGTCAGCACATCGGCCGAGCCGCCCGCGGCCGACGCCACGATGACGGTGACGGGCTTGTCGGGCCAGTCGGTGCCCGCGGCGTGGGCAGGGGCCGCGCCGGCGGCGAACAGGAACAGGAAGAACGTAAGCAGGCGTCGCAAGATAGTCTCCGGGAATGGCAGGATACCGACAGGTGAATCCCAGGCATGATTGAAATAATGGCCTTCGGCGAGTATGCGGCACCACTGGATACTGGTGTTTAATTACAGCTTAATGCTTTATTAAGGGTGTGCTTACCATGCTGAGCAGCGACGACCTGCTTTTCTTCCTGGCGCTGGCCTCGGCCCATTCCCTGGCGGATGCCGCGCGCAAGCTGGATGTCACGCCGTCGGCGGTCACCCAGCGCCTTGCCGGGCTGGAACGCCGCCTGGGTATCGGCCTGGTCGACCGTTCGGGGCGCCGCATGGCCCTGACCGACGAGGGCGAGCTGCTGGCCGAGCGGGCCCGCGGCATCTGCGCCGATCTTGGCGGGCTGGCCGACGCGCTGGCCAGCCGGCGCGGCCAGGTGGCCGGCCACCTGCGGGTGCTGGCGCCGCTGGGCTTCGGGCAGCGCTACGTGGCGCCGGCCATCGCGCGGTTCCGGCGCCAGTGTCCCGAGGTCACCGCCACGCTGACGCTGTCCGACCGGCCGGGCAGCCTGGCCGCGCACACCTGGGACGTGCTGGTCCATATCGGCGAACTGCGCGATTCGGCGCTGGTCATGCACCGGCTGGCGCGCAACCGGCGGGTGCTGTGCGCCGCGCCTTCCTACCTGAAGCGGCGCGGCACGCCCGGCCATCCGGATGCGCTGCACGACCACGATTGCATCGCGCTGCGCGAGAACGACGAAGACGTCACGCTGTGGCGCCTGCGCCATGACGACGGCACCGTGGCCACGGTGCGCATCGATCCGGTGCTGGCCTGCAACGATGGCGGCGCGGCGCGCCAATGGGCATCGGCGGGCATGGGCATCCTGGTGCGGTCCGAGTGGGACGTTGCCGACCTGCTGCGCCAGGGCCGGCTGGTCGAGTTGCTGCCGGGCTGGCGCTTGCCCGACGCCGACATCGTGGCGCTGGTGGCCTCGCGCAAGGCCCGCTCTGCGCGCACCGAGCATTTCCTGCAGCACTTGCATGAACTGGGCGACCACGCGCCCTGGCTGCAGGCGGCCGTCTAGGCGTGGCGCGCCGCGGGGCGGGCCCTGGCGAAAAAAAACGCCCTTGCGGGCGTTTTCTCGATCAGGCGAAAATCGCGCCGATCAGCGCTTGTCCATCGGGGGCACGTCGCGCGTGACCGAACCGGTGAACAGCTGGCGGGGACGACCGATCTTGTAGTCGGGGTCGGACAGCATTTCGTTCCATTGGGCAATCCAGCCCACCGTGCGCGCCAGCGCGAAGATGGCGGTGAACAGCGAGGTGGGGATGCCGATGGCGCGCTGCACGATACCCGAGTAGAAGTCCACGTTCGGGTACAGCTTGCGCTGCACGAAGTAGTCGTCTTCCAGGGCGATGCGCTCGAGTTCCATGGCCAGCTTGAACAGCGGGTCTTTTTCGAGGCCCAGCGACTGCAGCACTTCCTTGCAGGTTTCCTGCATCAGCTTGGCGCGCGGGTCGTAGTTCTTGTAGACGCGGTGGCCAAAGCCCATCAGGCGCACGCCCGAGTTCTTGTCCTTGACCTTTTCCATGAACTCGCCGACCTTGGCCACGCCGCCGTTGGCCTGCAGTTCTTCCAGCATCTGCAGGCAAGCTTCGTTGGCGCCGCCGTGAGCCGGGCCCCACAGGCACGCCACGCCGGCCGAAATGGCGGCGAACGGGTTGGTGCCCGACGAACCGCACAGGCGCACCGTGGAAGTGGACGCGTTCTGTTCGTGGTCGGCGTGCAGGATGAAGATGCGGTCGAGCGCGCGCTCGACGACTTCATTGACCTTGTAGTCTTCGCACGGCGTCGCGAACATCATGCGCACGAAATTGCCGGTGTACGACAGGTTGTTCTGCGGGTAGATGAACGGCTGGCCCTGCGAGTACTTGTACGCCATGGCCACCAGGGTGGGCATCTTGGCGATCAGGCGGATGGCCGAGATATGGCGATGCTGCGGGTTGGTGATGTCGGTAGAGTCGTGGTAGAAGGCCGACAGCGCGCCCACCAGGCCCGTCAGCACGGCCATCGGGTGGGCATCGCGGCGGAAGCCGCGCAGGAAGAAATGCAGCTGCTCGTTGACCATCGTGTGGTGCGTGACCTGCGAATCGAAGTCGGACTTCTGGTCGCGGTTGGGCAGCTCGCCGTTCAGGATCAGGTAGCAGATGTCGAGGAAATCGCAATTGACGGCCAGTTGCTCGATCGGGAAGCCGCGATACAGCAGTTCGCCCTTGTCGCCGTCGATGTAGGTGATGGCCGATTCGCACGATGCCGTCGACATGAAGCCGGGATCGAACGTGAACATGCCCGTCTGGCCATACAGCTTGCGGATGTCGATGACGTCCGGGCCCACCGTGCCCTTGTACACGGGAAACTCGATCGGCTTGGATCCGTCCGAGAATGATAGAGTCGCTTTTTTGTCAGACAGGTTCATCGCTATTTCCTCACAATTAATCAGAGCTCACGCATTTTTCCGATGATGACGTGCAGCCGCGGCGTATCAAGAGCCCCTTCGGGCTCTTTGCGGGCCAACAGCAGATCGAGCAGATCGTTGTCGCCCAGCTCGAACAGCTGGGCCAGCGCGTCGACGTCGTCGTCCGTGAGCTGAGTTTCATAGGCGTCCAGGTACCGCGTGATGATCAGGTCGTTTTCGAGCAGCCCACGGCGTGCCCGCCACCGCAGGCGTGTCCGTTCGAGTTCAGTCAGGCTGCTCATGTCGATCCTTATCTGCTGTACTAGACCGTCCGGCGGACCATCAGTTCCTTGATCTTGCCGATCGCCTTGGTGGGGTTCAGGCCCTTCGGACAGACGTCGACGCAGTTCATGATGGTGTGGCAACGGAACAGGCGGTACGGGTCTTCCAGGTTGTCCAGGCGCTCGCCGGTGGCTTCGTCGCGGCTGTCGGCGATGAAGCGGTAGGCCTGCAGCAGGCCGGCCGGGCCGACGAACTTGTCGGGGTTCCACCAGAACGACGGGCACGACGTCGAGCAGCAGGCGCACAGGATGCATTCGTACAGGCCGTCGAGCTCTTCGCGGGCCTCGGGCGACTGCAGGCGCTCGCGCTCCGGCGGCGGCGTGTCGTTGATCAGGTACGGCCGGATCGAGTGGTACTGGTTGAAGAAGTGCGTCATGTCCACGATCAGGTCGCGGATCACGGGCAGGCCGGGCAGCGGCTTGAGCACGATGGGCTCTTTGAGCTCGCGCAGGTTGGTGGTGCAGGCCAGGCCGTTCTTGCCGTTGATGTTCATGGCGTCGGAACCGCACACGCCTTCGCGGCACGAGCGGCGCAGCGCCAGGCTGTCGTCGACGTCGTTCTTGATGCGCACCAGCGCATCGAGCAGCATCTTGTCGGTGGGCTGGAGCTCGACTTCGAGCTTCTGCATGTACGGGCGCTCGTCCTTGTCCGGGTCGTAGCGGTAGATCTCGAATTTGACGATTCTTTTGGTGCTCATAACAGCATCCTGCTTAGAAAGTACGCGCCTTGGGCGGGAAGGACTCGACCGTCAAAGGCTGCATCTGGACGGGCTTGTAATCCAGGCGGCTGCCCTCGGAATACCAGAGGGAATGCTTCAGCCAGTTCACGTCGTCGCGGTTGGGGTGGTCGTCCAGGGCGTGGGCGCCGCGGCTTTCGGTGCGGTTGGCTGCCGACTTGATGGTGGCGCGCGCCACTTCGGTCATGTTGGCCAGTTCCAGCGCCTCGATGCGGGCGGTGTTGAACACCTTGGACTTGTCCTTGAAGTAGACGTGCTCGGCTTGCTTGGCCAGGTCTTCGATCTGGCCCACGCCTTCGTTCAGCAGTTCCAGCGTGCGGAACACGCCGCAATGGCGCTGCATCGACACGCGGATGGCGTTGGCGATGTCTTGCGTCTTCTCGCCCGAGGTGCGCGCTTCCAGCTTGGCAACGCGGTCGACCGAGAAATCGACGGCTTCTTTCGGCACCGGCTGGTGCGAATGCTGGCGTTCGGGGTGCGAATCGACAATGTGGTTGCCGGTGGCGCGGCCGAACACGATCAGGTCCAGCAGCGAATTGGTGCCCAGGCGGTTGGCGCCGTGCACCGACACCGCCGCGCATTCGCCGATGGCGTACAGGCCGTTGACGACCTGGTTCTCGCCGTTGACGCGCGACAGCACCTGGCCGTGGTAGTTGGCCGGAATGCCGCCCATCTGGTAGTGGATGGTGGGCACCACCGGGATCGGTTCCTTGATGGGATCGACGTTGCCGAACTTGATGGCGATTTCGCGGATCGACGGCAGGCGCTTGTTGATGACGTCGGCGCCCAGGTGGTCGAGCTTGAGCACCACGTAGCTGCCATCGGGGCCGCAGCCGCGGCCTTCCTTGATTTCCTGGTCCATCGAGCGCGACACGAAGTCGCGCGGCGCCAGGTCTTTCAGGGTGGGCGCGTAGCGTTCCATGAAGCGCTCGCCATCCTTGTTCAGCAGGATGCCGCCTTCGCCGCGCACGCCTTCGGTGATCAGCACGCCCGCGCCGGCCACGCCGGTGGGGTGGAATTGCCAGAATTCCATGTCCTGCAGCGGGATGCCGGCGCGCGCCGCCATGCCCAGGCCGTCGCCGGTGTTGATGAAGGCGTTGGTGGAAGCCGCCCAGATGCGGCCCGCGCCGCCCGTGGCCAGCACGGTGGTCTTGGCTTCCAGGATGTAGATGTCGCCGGTTTCCATTTCCAGGGCGGTCACGCCCAGCACGTCGCCGGCCTCGTTGCGCAGCAGGTCCAGCGCCATCCATTCGACGAAGAACTGGGTGCGCGCGGCCACGTTGCGCTGGTACAGCGTGTGCAGCAGGGCATGGCCGGTACGGTCGGCGGCGGCACAGGCGCGCTGCACCGGCTTTTCGCCGAAGTTGGCGGTATGGCCGCCGAACGGACGCTGGTAGATGGTGCCGTCGGCGTTGCGGTCAAAGGGCATGCCGAAGTGTTCGAGCTCGTACACGGCATTGGGCGCTTCGCGGCACATGAACTCGATGGCGTCCTGGTCGCCCAGCCAATCCGACCCCTTGACGGTGTCGTACATGTGCCAGTACCAGTTGTCTTCGCTCATGTTGCCCAGCGAGGCGCTGACTCCGCCCTGCGCGGCAACGGTGTGCGAACGGGTGGGAAACACCTTGGACAGGACCGCCACCGACAGGCCCGCCTGGGCCAGCTGCAGCGAGCAGCGCATGCCGGCTCCGCCGGCGCCGACAACCACCACATCGAACTGGCGGCGCGGCAAGGAATTCATGACAGAGACCACGGCTTAGATACTCCAGAGGATTTGCGCGAAATAGACAACCGAACCGACCAGCCAGAGGATCGTCAGCACCTGCAGCAACAGGCGCACGCCCGTCGGCTTGACGTAATCCATCCAGATGTCGCGCACGCCGATCCAGGCGTGCCATGCCAGCGCAAAGAAGAACAGCGTGGCCAGGATCTGGCCCACGGGAAGCGCATAGACGTGGAAGGTGAACAGCGCCTTCCAGTTTTCGTACGAGAACGACGGCATGACCAGCAGGCCGACGATGAGCACCAGCGTGTACACCGCCATGATGACGGCGGTGATGCGCTGCGCGATGAAATCCACGACGCCGTAATGAGCGCCCACGACCAGGCGCTTGGGGCCAAAGTTCTTGGTGGCGGCCATTTACAGAGCTCCGAACAGTTTGAGGGCGAACACGAGGGTCAGCGCCAGGCTGACGCCGAAGACCACGCCGGCGCTTTTCTGGGCCGAGACCTTGTCTATGCCGATGTGGAGATCCAGCACCAGGTAGCGGATGCCGGCGCAGAAATGGTGCAGGTAGCCCCACACCAGCACCAGCAGCACCAGTTTCACCAGCGGGTTGCCCGCGTACTGGGCCACCTGCGCATAACTTTCCGGCGAGGCCACGCTGGCCGCGAACAGCGGCAGGATGACCAAGGGAAGACAGAGGAACAGCAGCGCGCCGCTGACGCGGTGCATGATGGACAGCTTGCCCGCCAGGGGCAGGCGGTAGCTGGCGATTTGCGCAATACCAATATTGCGAAACTGCGGACGTGGCTTGGCAGCGGTGTCGGACATGACGGCCTCGGTGTTACGGTACTAGGGATTCGTGACAGCGAAATTGGAGTTGCCCTTGCGGGCAAACGCTCTATTTTCGCCCAGAGAACGGGTTGGTATCAAATCGTAGGAAAAAAGCTCATCAATTCAAACTATTGCGGTAGTGATAGCGATCGGTCAGGTAAAGGCCGCGGCGGACCTCGACCGGCCGGTCGCCGTAGGTATACGACACGCGGTCGACTTGCAGCAAGGGGGCATCGGGCTCGACGCCCAGCAGGCCCGCGACTTCGGCGGGCGCCCCGACGGCGCGCAGTTTTTCGTCGGCGCGCACCATGCTGACGCCGAACTCGGTTTCGAACAGGCCATACAGCGGCGCCTTGTTGGCGGTCAGCAATTCCAGGGTCAGGCCGCGGAAGACCGAGCCGGGCAGCCAGATGTCGTCGATGACGGTGGGCCGGTGGTTCATGGACAGCTGGCGGCGGATCATGACCACCGTCTCGCCGGCGCGCAGTTCCAGGGCGCGCGCGATCTCGGCCGGGGCCCGCAGGCGGCGGCATTCGAGAATGCGGCTTTCGGCGCGGCCGCCCTCGCCTTCTTCGTCGGCGGCCAGCCGCAGGAAGCGGTAGCGCACCCGCGCCTCGTGGTGGGTGGCAACGAAGGTGCCCTTGCCCTGGCGGCGCAGCAGCAGGTGTTCGGCGGCCAGCTCGTCGACCGCCTTGCGGACCGTGCCCTGGCTGACCTGGAAACGGGCGGCCAGGTCGATTTCGCTGGGGATGAGCTCGCCCGGTTTCCATTCGCCGCGTTCGAGGCTCTGGACCAGCAGTTCTTTGATCTGGCGGTACAGCGGACTGAAAGCGGCCCCTTCGCCCGCCGGTCGGGCGGCGCGTGTGCGTGGAATGGGGTCGGGCCTGGGGTCTGCCATTGTGGTTGTCTGTGGTGCTTGTACGGCTGGCGGGCCGGCGCGGGGCGCTGGCGCCGCCCGAGCGTCCGCAGTGCGGACGGGCGTTCCGGGCAAACGCATCATTGTGGCACAACGCGGTCGGCATTGTCCAACGTCTTATGTCTTATATAAGATATAAGAGCAATTGACGCATACGTAAATTCGATCTAGGATTCACAGCAATTTGCCGCCATGCGGCAGCGCGCCGAGGCGTGCCCAGCGATTACACTGATTGGCGAGATTTTTTCTCACCGAACCCATTACGGAGAACCTTCATGTCCAAGCCCGCCATGCGTGTCGCCGTCACCGGCGCCGCCGGCCAAATCGGTTACGCCCTACTGTTTCGCATCGCCTCGGGCGAAATGCTGGGCAAAGACCAGCCGGTCATCCTGCAACTGCTGGAAATCCCCGACGAAAAAGCCCAGAAAGCCCTGAAGGGCGTCATCATGGAACTGGATGACTGCGCCTTCCCGCTGCTGCAGGAAGTCACCGCCCACAGCGATCCGCGCACCGCCTTCAAGGACGCCGACGTGGCCCTGCTGGTGGGAGCCCGCCCGCGCGGCCCCGGCATGGAACGCAAGGACCTGCTCAGCGTCAATGCCCAGATCTTCACGGCCCAGGGCAAGGCCCTGAACGACGTCGCCAGCCGCAACGTCAAGGTGCTGGTGGTGGGCAACCCGGCCAACACCAATGCCTACATCGCCATGAAGTCGGCGCCCGACCTGCCCGCCAAGAACTTCACCGCCATGCTGCGCCTGGACCACAACCGCGCGCTGTCGCAACTGGCCGCCAAGTCCGGCAAGGCCGTGGCCGACATCGAAAAGCTGGTCGTGTGGGGCAACCACTCGCCCACCATGTACCCCGACTACCGCTTCGCCACCGTCGGCGGCCAGAGCCTGTCCAAGCTGATCAACGACGACGCCTGGAACCGCGACACCTTCATCCCCACCGTGGGCAAGCGCGGCGCCGCCATCATCGAGGCGCGCGGCCTGTCGTCGGCCGCCTCGGCCGCCAATGCCGCCATCGACCACGTGCGCGACTGGGTGCTGGGCAGCAATGGCAAGTGGGTCACCATGGGCATCCCGTCCGACGGCTCGTACGGCATCCCCGAAGGCATCATCTACGGCGTGCCGGTCACCACCGAAAAGGGCGAATACAAGCGCATCGAAGGCCTGGAAATCGACGCCTTCTCGCGCGAGCGCCTGGACTTCACGCTGAAAGAGCTGCTGGAAGAGCGCGACGGCGTGAAAGACCTGCTGAAGTAGTGTGACCCACCCCCGAAGCGCTACGCGCTTCCCCCTCAAGGGGGCGACGCTGCGGACCGGCGGAGCCGGATCCGCGCGTCCCCGCTTGCGGGGCGCTTGGTTCATGCGGCGTGAGTGCTGTGGCGCCGCCTTGAACCATTGAAGGTGTCCTCGTCGCCCCCGGGCGACGAGGATGCGGCGCCAGCCGCCGCAATAAACCTGTGCCTTTCGAGCGGATCCGTCCGATTCCTGAAGACCCAGATTTATTGCGCAGCCTCCAGGCTTCGCCTGGTATGCGATGCTTTCTGCTACATCAATCTGGCCTGGGCGCCCGAGCGAGCGCCCCGTGCCTTTCACGGAGACTCGCCCATGACCCGACCCGCCTCTCCCGGCGCCCTGTTCCGCCAGGCCCTGGCCGACGAAAGCCCCTTGCAGATCATCGGCGCCATCAACGCCAACCATGCCCTGCTCGCCAAGCGCGCCGGGTATCGCGCCATCTACCTGTCGGGCGGCGGCGTGGCGGCCGGCTCGCTGGGCCTGCCCGACCTGGGCATCAATACCCTGGACGACGTACTGATCGACGTGCGCCGCATCACCGACGTCTGCGACCTGCCCCTGGTGGTCGACATCGACACCGGCTTCGGCCCGTCGGCCTTCAACATCGCCCGCACCGTCAAGAGCCTGATCAAGTTCGGCGCCGCCGCCTGCCACATCGAAGACCAGGTCGGCGCCAAGCGCTGCGGCCACCGCCCGGGCAAGGAAATCGTCAGCACCCAGGAAATGGCCGACCGCGTCAAGGCGGCCGCCGACGCGCGCACCGATTCCGACTTCTACCTGATCGCCCGCACCGACGCCATCGCCTCGCACGGCGTGGACGCCGCCATCGAGCGCGGCCTGGCCTGCGTGGAAGCCGGCGCCGACGCGATCTTCGCCGAGGCTGCCTACGACCTGCCCACTTACCAACGCTTCGCCCAGGCCGTCAAGGTGCCGCTGCTGGCGAACATCACCGAATTCGGCAAGACGCCGCTCTTCACGGTGGACGAACTGCGCGGCGTGGGCGTGGGCATGGTGCTGTATCCGCTGTCGGCCTTCCGCGCCATGAACAAGGCCGCCGAGAACGTCTACCAGGCCATCCGCCGCGACGGCCACCAGAAGAACGTGCTGGACACCATGCAGACGCGCGACGAACTGTACGACCGCATCGGCTACCACGCGTTCGAATCGCAACTGGACGCGCTGTTCCAGCAGGGCAAAGGCAAGTAGGCCCGCATTCCCGCATTTTTCGCGCATTTTCGTTTACGCCCCACTCACGCCCGCATGGGCAAAGGAGCCACAGACATGAGCACCTCGCCAAAGAAGCAAAGCGCCGCTGCCGCAAAGAAACAGAGCGCGCCCACCGAGGAAAAGGCCGGATTCAAGCCCAAGAAGTCGGTGGCATTGTCCGGCGTGGTGGCGGGCAACACGGCGCTGTGCACCGTGGGCCGCACCGGCAACGACCTGCACTACCGTGGCTACGACATCCTGGATTTCGCCGACACCGCCGAGTTCGAGGAAATCGCCCACCTGCTGGTGCACGGCAAGCTGCCCACCAAGGCCGAACTGAAGGCCTACAAAGAAAAGCTGCGCTCGCTGCGCGGCCTGCCGGCCCAGCTGCAGGATGCCCTGGAATGCCTGCCGGCCGCCAGCCACCCGATGGACGTGATGCGCACGGCCGTATCGGTGCTGGGCTGCGTGCTGCCCGAGAAAGACGACCACAACATCCCCGACGCGCGCGACATCGCCGACCGCCTGATGGCCAACCTGGGCTCGGCGCTGCTGTACTGGTATCACTACAGCCATAACGGCCGCATCATCGACGTGCAAACCGACGACGACAGCATCGGCGGTCACTTCCTGCACCTGCTGCACGGCAAGAAGCCGTCCGACGACTGGGTGCGCGCCATGCACACCTCGCTGATCCTGTACGCCGAGCACGAATTCAACGCCTCGACCTTCACCGGCCGCGTCATCGCGGGCACCGGCTCCGACCTCTACTCGGCCATCACCGGCGCCATCGGCGCGCTGCGCGGGCCCAAGCACGGTGGCGCCAACGAAGTGGCCTTCGAAGTGCAGAAGCGCTACGACAGCCCCGACGAGGCCGAGGCCGACATCCGCCGCCGCGTCGAGGCCAAGGAAGTCATCATCGGCTTCGGCCACCCGGTCTACACCGTGTCCGACCCGCGCAACAAGGTCATCAAGGAAGTCTCGCGCAGGCTGTCGAAGAAGGCGGGCAGCACCAAGATGTTCGACATCGCCGACCGCCTGGAAACCGTGATGTGGGACATCAAGAAGATGTTCCCCAACCTGGACTGGTTCTCGGCCGTCAGCTACCACATGATGGGCGTGCCCACCGCGATGTTCACGCCGCTGTTCGTGATCGCGCGCACGGCGGGCTGGTCGGCCCACATCATCGAACAGCGCGTCGACAACAAGATCATCCGGCCCACCGCCAACTACGTCGGGCCCGAAGACCAGAAATACGTGCCGCTGGAAAAGCGCAAGTAAGCCCGCGGCGCGGGCCGCCGCCAGCCGCCCGCCCTGCCCCTGCCCCAAGGCGCTGGACTATGATCCAGGCCTTGGGGTTTTTTATCGCCTGGAACACGACGATGAACAAGGTGACGAGCCGGCTGCTGGCCACGCTGCGGATGCGGCAACTGGAACTGATCAGCACCCTTGCCGAGCTTGGCAACATGCGTGCCGCCGGGGAAAAGCTACACCTGAGCACGGCCGCGATCAGCAAGGGCCTGCGAGAAGTGGAAAGCCTGTTCGGCACCCGCATCTTCGATCGCCTGCCGCGCGGCGTGGTCGCCACCGCGGCGGGCCAATTGATCGTGATGCGGGCCCGGATGCTGCTGAACGAAGTCGCGCACCTGTCCGACGAGCTTGCCGCCGGCCGCGTGGGCGACAGCATCAAGATCGGTGCGCCGCCCTTCCTGGCCTGGACGCTGGTGCCGCACCTGCTCAAGCGCGTCCCGGCTGGCCAGGCGGCGATGCCGGTGCGCATCCTGGAAGGCCGCCTGGCCGACATGTGCCGGTACCTGGAAAACGGCGACATCGATGTGCTGGTGACCATGAACACGCCGTCGGAGCTGGGCAGCCTGAAGGGCGACGGTTTCGCCATCGAGCAAATCGGCATCGAGCAATGGATCGTCGTCTGCGCGCCCGGCGACCCCCTGGCCCGGCGCGCCAGGCCGGGCCGGCCGTACCGGTGGCGCGACCTCGACGACCAGCGCTGGATACTGCCGCCGCGCCCCACGCAGGCCCGCATGATGGTGGAACAGATCCGCCTGCATCACGAACTGGCGCCGATCGTTCCCCGTATCGAATCGATGAACGCCATCACCAACCTGCAACTGGCCGAGCAAGAACTGGGCATCACGTTGGCGGCCCGCAGCGCGGCCGCGGACCGCCTGCAGCGCGCCACCCTGGTCGAGGTGCCGATGGAAGACCTGCCGCCGGCGGTTCCGATTGCGCTGGTGTATCGCCTGAGAAATGCTCAGGAAGCCCCGATTGCCGCGCTGCGCGCCGCGGTGCAGCGGTTCAGCAAAGACACGGCATCGGTCGCGCCCAGGCAGAGCGCGTCGAGCAGGAAGTTTTCCGAGCGGAAATCGCGTTCGTAGAATACCTGCAGCAGGTCGATGCAGGCCGACAGCGCCGGCGTCGGCACCGCGGCGATGCGCCCCAGGGATTCGGTGAAGACCAGGCCGTAGGGTGCGTCTTCCAGCACATAGCGGTGTTCCAGCCGGGACGGCCCGTTGGGCCCCATGCCGCGCGCGTGGATCGCCGCGGCCAGGGTTTCCAGCGAGCCCGCCTCCAGGTGATAGGAACTCGCGTAGTGCTGTTCCAGCGTGGGCAGGGCGCAGCCCAGCGCCGCGGCGATTGCCAGGCGCTCGCGGTCGAGCCGGCCGGCCAGGCGGGCGACCGTGCGCGTGAAGCAGCCGAACAGCGGCCAGGCCTCGCCCTTGTCCATGCGGCTCAGGTTGGGCATGACCTCGGCGGCATGGGCGATGGGGTTGATGTTCGCCAGTGCGGGCCACAGCTGGTTGGCGGACAGCGCGAAGCGGTCGCCCAGCAATTGCTCGCACAGGTGCTGCGCCGCTTCGGGCTCGTCGCCGCCCAGCGCGGCCATGTCGATGCGCTTGCGCATCGGATTCACATGCAACCTGCCCGGTTCGGTGAAATGCGCGGTGGTGGCAGTCGTGCCCCACGCCACGGCCTGGATGGCAATGCCCCGCGCCCGCGCCGCTTCGAACAGCCACAACGGGCTCAGCGACAGCGCGCCGCTGACGATGACGGCCTGGCCGCTGCGCCAATGCGCGCCCAGGGGCTCCAGGACGGGGGCATAGGCATTCGCGGGCAGGCAGACGATCACGGCATCGCACTGCGCGATGTCGGCCGGCGCATCCAGCACGGGAACCGCGAACGACTGCGACAGCGCGCCCGTGCAACGGAAGCGGGCCTGGCCGTCGGCCACCGGCAGGCGGGTCATGGACGGCGACCAGAACACGGGACGATGCCCCGCCCCGACAAGGTAGGCGGCGGTGGCGCAGCCGATGGCGCCCGCCCCCACGATGGCGACGCGCAGGGAGCCGCCGTTGGCCTCGCGATTCACGGGCACCGCGTCAGTCCAGGGCAAGGTTGCGCTCGCTGATGATCTTGCCCCACTTGGCGCTTTCGGCGGCCACGCTGCGGCCCAGCGCATCCGGCGTGCTGGCCACGACTTCCACGCCCTGTCCAAGCAGCTTGGCGCGCAATGCCTGGTCTTGCATCACCGTCTGCACCGCCCTGGACAACTTGTCGATGACGGCGGCGGGCGTACCCGCGGGCGCGAACAGGCCGAAATTGGTGATGGATTCGAACTGCGGCACGCCGGCTTCGCTGATGCTGGGCACCTCGGGCAGCACCGGCGAACGGGCCGTACCCCCCACCCCCAAGGCTTTCAGGCGGCCGGCCGAGATGAACGGCCGCGCCACGCCCAGGTCGAGAAACGCGACATCCACTTCGCCGGCGACCACCGCATTGGCGGCCGGGCCGCCGCCCTTGTAAGGCACATGGGTCATGGACGCGCCGGTCAACGCCATGAACTGTTCGCCCGCCAGGTGGCTGGTGGAGCCGTTGCCGCCCGAAGACAGGTTCAGGCCGCCCGGGTTCTGGCGTGCCCGCTCGACCAGCTGCGCCACGGTGTCCACGCCCAGGTCGGGGCGCACGGTCAGGATCAGCGGGCTGGCCGCGACCAGCGACACCGGCGCCAGGTCGCGCTCATGCTGATACGGCAACGACCGGTAGAGATGCTGCGCAATCGCGTAGGTGCTGTTGGTGGCCAGGATCAGCGTGTAGCCGTCCGGCGCGGCCTTGGCCGCATAGGCGTGGCCGATGGTGCCGTTTGCGCCCGGGCGGTTGTCCACCACGACCTGCTGCCCCAGCGCCTTGCTCAGGCCGAGCGCAAGCGTGCGGGCCAGAATGTCTGTCGCGCCGCCGGGCGACCAGGCCACCACCAGCTTGATGGGGGCGTCGGGGTAAGTCGCCGGGGTTTGCGCCTGGGCGGCCGGCACCGCGGCCACGCAGGCCGCGATGGCCCAGCGGCCTATCGTGTCGAGGATTTTCATGACGGATGGCACCGCAAGTTAACGTGGCCGTCAGTGTAGAAAGGCCGGCAGCAGATAACGAGCGACGTATTGTCATGAGGCGTTAACCACAGGTTAACGCTGGCGCGCGGGCGGGCCGCCCGCGCGGGGTTCAGCCGCGCGCGGCAGGCTGCCAGGGCACGCGCACCCAGCCTTCCATCAGCACGCGGGCGCTGCGCGACATGATGGCCTTGGTGACCGTCCATTCGCCGTCGACCAGGCGCGCCTGCGCGCCCACGCGCAGGGTGCCCGAGGGGTGCCCGAAGCGCACGCCGTCGCGCTCGCCGCCGCCGGCGGCCAGGTTGACCAGCGTGCCCGGCACCGCGGCGGCCGTGGCGATGGCCACCGAGGCCGTGCCCATCATGGCATGGTGCAGCTTGCCCATCGACATGGCGCGCACCAGCAAGTCGACGTCGCCGGCGGCGACCGGCTTGCCGCTGGAGGCGACGTAGCCGGCCGGCCCGGCCACGAAGGCGACCTTGGGCGTGTGCTGGCGCCCGGCGGCCTGCTCGACCGAATCGATCAGGCCCATGCGCACCGCGCCGTGGGCGCGGATGGTCTCGAAGCGCGCCAGCGCGGCCGGGTCGCCGTTGATGGCGTCCTGCAGTTCGGTGCCGGTATAGCCCAGCGCCTCGGCCTGCAGGAAGATGGTGGGAATGCCGGCATTGATGAACGTGGCCTTGAACGTGCCCACCCCCGGCACTTCCAGGTCGTCCACCAGGTTGCCGGTGGGAAACATCGAACCGCCGTCGTCCCCTTCTTCGGCCGGGTCCAGGAATTCGATGCGTACTTCGGCGGCCGGGAAGGTCACGCCGTCGAGCTCGAAGTCGCCGGTCTCCTGCACCGCGCCGCCCGACATCGGCACGTGGGCGACGATGGTCTTGCCGATGTTGGCCTGCCAGATGCGCACCACCGCCACGCCGTCGCGGGGCACGCGCTGCGCATCGACCAGGCCATTGGCGATGGCGAACGGGCCGACGGCGGCCGACAGGTTGCCGCAATTGCCGCTCCAGTCGACGAACGGCTGGTCGATCGAGACCTGGCCGAACAGGTAGTCCACGTCGTGGTCGGGGCGGCTGCTCTTGGCCAGGATGACCGTCTTGCTGGTGCTGGAAGTCGCCGCGCCCATGCCGTCGATCTGCTTGCCGTACGGGTCGGGGCTGCCGATCACGCGCAGCAGCAGCGCGTCGCGGTCGGGGCCGGGGACCTGGGCCGCTTCGGGCAGGTCCGTCAGCTTGAAAAACACGCCTTTGCTGGTGCCGCCGCGCATATAGGTGGCGGGAATCCTGATCTGGGGTGCATGGGCCATGATGCCGTCCTGGAAACGTGTATTCGGAAAAGAAACCGGAGCGCCGGCAGGCGCCCCGGAGAGAACGCGAAAATCAGCCTGCCTTGCGGGACGAATCCGCCGACTCGGCCTCGAGGAAGTCTTGCGCGAAACGCTGCAGCACGCCGCCGGCCTCGTAGATCGACACTTCTTCGGCGGTATCCAGGCGGCAGGTCACCGGCACTTCCACGGTTTGCCCGTCGCGGCGATGCACGACCAGCGTCAGGTCGGCGCGCGGCTTGCGCTCGCCGGCCACATCATAGGTTTCGGTGCCGTCCAGCGCCAGCGTCTTGCGATCGGTGCCCGGCTTGAACTCCAGCGGCAGCACGCCCATGCCGATCAGGTTGGTGCGGTGGATGCGCTCGAAGCCCTCGGCCACGATGGCCTCGACGCCGGCCAGGCGCACGCCCTTGGCCGCCCAGTCGCGCGAAGACCCCTGGCCGTAGTCGGCGCCCGCCACGATGATGAGCGGCTGCTTGCGCTGCATGTAGGTCTCGATGGCTTCCCACATGCGCATGGTCTTGCCCTCGGGCTCGACGCGCGCCAGCGAACCCTGCCGCACGCTGCCGTCGTCGGCGCGCACCATCTCGTTGAACAGCTTGGGGTTGGCGAACGTGGCCCGCTGCGCGGTCAGGTGGTCGCCGCGATGGGTAGCGTAGGAATTGAAGTCTTCTTCCGGCAGCCCCATCTTCGCCAGGTACTCGCCGGCCGCGCTGTCCGGCAGGATGGCGTTGGACGGCGACAGGTGGTCGGTGGTGATGTTGTCGCCCAGCACCGCCAGCGCCAGCATGCCGCGCAGCGTGCGTTCGCCGGCCAGCGCGCCTTCCCAGTACGGCGGGCGGCGGATGTAGGTGCTGGCGGCGCGCCACGGGTACAGCGGGCTGACGGCCTCGCGGCGCTGGTCGCGGATGCCGAACATGGGCTCGTATACCTTGCGGAACTGTTCGGGCTTGACGGCCGCGCGGGCCACCGCGTCGATCTCTTCGTCGCTGGGCCAGATGTCTTTCAGGCGGATCTCTTGGCCGCTGGCGTCGGTGCCCAGCACATCCTGCTCGATGTCGAAGCGGATGGTGCCGGCGATCGCGTAGGCCACCACCAGCGGCGGCGAAGCCAGGAAGGCCTGCTTCGCATAAGGATGGATGCGGCCGTCGAAATTGCGGTTGCCCGACAGCACGGCGGTGGAATACAGGTCGCGGTCGATGATTTCCTGCTGGATGGCGGGATCCAGCGCGCCGGACATGCCGTTGCAGGTGGTACAGGCAAACGCCACCACGCCGAAGCCGAGTTTTTCCAGCTCGTCGGTCAGGCCGGCCTCGTCCAGGTACATGGCCACCGTCTTCGAGCCGGGCGCCAGCGAGGTCTTCACCCAGGGCTTGCGGGTCAGGCCCGCGCGGTTGGCGTTGCGCGCCAGCAGGCCGGCGGCGATGACATTGCGCGGGTTGCTGGTATTGGTGCAGCTGGTGATGGCGGCAATGATCACCGCGCCGTCGGGCATCAGGCCCGGCTGCGCCTGGACCGGCCCGGCGATGCCGCGCTCGGCCAGGTCCGCGACCGGCAGGCGGCGGTGCGGGTTGGACGGCCCGGCCAGCGTGCGCACCACGCTGGACAGGTCGAAGCGCAGCACGCGCTCGTACTGCGCCGCTTTCAGCGTGTCCGACCACAGGCCGGCGGTCTTGGCGTAGGTTTCCACCAGCCGTACCTGCTCGTCGTCGCGGCCGGTGAGCTTCAGGTATTCGATGGTCTGGCTGTCGATGGAGAACATCGCCGCCGTGGCGCCGTATTCCGGCGCCATGTTCGAGATGGTGGCGCGGTCGCCCAGCGTCAGGCTGGATGCGCCTTCGCCGTAGAACTCCAGGTAGGCGCCCACGACCCTTTCCTTGCGCAGGAACTCGGTCAGGGTCAGCACGATGTCGGTGGCGGTGATGCCGGGCTGGCGGCGGCCGGTGAGCTCGACGCCGACGATGTCCGGCAGCCGCATCCAGGACGCGCGGCCCAGCATGACGTTCTCGGCTTCCAGGCCGCCCACGCCGACGGCGATGACGCCCAGCGCATCCACGTGCGGCGTGTGGCTGTCGGTGCCCACCAGGGTGTCCGGATAGGCCACGCCGCCCTGGGCGTGGATCACCGGCGACATGCGCTCGAGGTTGATCTGGTGCATGATGCCATTGCCCGGCGGCACCACGTCGACGTTATGGAAGGCCTGGCGGGTCCATTCGATGAAATGGAAGCGGTCTTCGTTGCGGCGGTCTTCGATGGCGCGGTTCTTCTGGAAGGCATCCGGGTCGAAGCCGCCGTGCTCGACCGCCAGCGAGTGGTCGACGATCAGTTGCACCGGCACCACCGGGTTCACCTTGGCCGGGTCGCCGCCCTTGTCCGCGATGGCGTCGCGCAGGCCGGCCAGGTCCACCAGGGCGGTCTGGCCCAGGATGTCGTGGCACACCACGCGGGCCGGGAACCACGGAAAATCCAGGTCGCGGCGGCGCTCGATCAGTTGCCGCAGCGCGTCGTCCAGCAGGGCCGGATCGCAGCGGCGCACCAGGTTTTCGGCCAGCACGCGCGAGGTATAGGGCAGGCCATCGTAGGCGCCCGGCGCGATGGCCTCTACGGCGGCGCGCGCGTCGAAGTAGTCGAGTTTGGTGCCCGGCAGGGGCTTGCGGTATTTGATGTTCATGCCTCGGTGCGCTGCAGGTTGCCCTGCGCGATCTGACGTTCGATGTTGAGACGCGATGCGCGGATGTGCCGGCGCATCAGGAGTTCCGCCAATTCCCCGTCGCCATCGGCAATGGCGTCGAGGATGCGATGGTGCTCGGCGTACGCCTGGCGGGGGCGGTTGGGCGTGGCCGAATACTGGATGCGATACATGCGCGCCAGTTGGTAAAGCTCGTCGCACAGCAGGCGGATCAGCATCTGATTGCCGCTGGCCTGGATGATGCGATAGTGGAAGTCGTAGTCGCCTTCTTGCTGATAATAGCCGCGGCCGGCCTGGAATGCCTCGTCGCGCTCGTGTTCTTCGAGCACGCGGCGCAGTTCGCCGACCGTCGCCGGCGTCATGCGCTCGGCAGCCAGGCGACAGGCCATGCCTTCCAGGGATTCGCGGATCTGGTAGAGCTCGCACAGTTCCTGCTGGCTGAGCGACACCACGCGGGCGCCCACATGGGCCACCCGCACCAGCAGCCGCTGGCCTTCCAGCCGGTGGATGGCCTCGCGCAGCGGCCCGCGGCTGATGCCGTAGGTGCGGGCCAGCTCGGGCTCGGAAATCTTGCTGCCGGGCGCGATCTCGCCCTTCACGATGGCCGACTGGATCTTGCGGAAGACGTGGTCCGAGAGGGTTTCGGCCTCTCCGGATACGACCGGCAATGTCAGGATTTTGGTGTCCATGTCGACAATCTGTGGGAAATTCCGGGGTGGAGTATAGTCAGTAGTGACTATTCAAGGCCAGATTGTCAACAATTTCCCGGGTTTTGTCGACTGGCCTATCGCCGAAGCGCCGCGTCTCGCCGCCCCATTGCCCGGCCGGCGCCCTGCCGGCCCGCCCCAAGGAGCCCGCCATGTCTTCCCCCGTTTCCAACGTCCGCCCCGATCCGGATCCGGTTCTGGCCGATATCGCCGACTACGTGCTGGACGACGAGATCGCCAGCGGCCTGGCCTGGGAAACCGCCCGCAACTGCCTGATCGACACCCTGGGCTGCGGCCTGGAAGCGCTGGAATACCCGGCCTGCCGCAAGCTGCTGGGCCCCATCGTGCCGGGCACGGTCGTGCCCCACGGCGCGAAAGTGCCGGGCACCCAGTTCCAGCTGGATCCGGTGCAGGCCGCGTTCAATATCGGCGCCATGATCCGCTGGCTGGACTTCAACGACACCTGGCTGGCGGCCGAATGGGGCCATCCGTCGGACAACCTGGGCGGCATCCTGGCCACGGCCGACTGGCTGTCGCGCCAGGCCGTGGCCGCGGGCAAGCTGCCGCTGACCATGCGCGAGGTGCTGGCCGGCATGATCAAGGCGCACGAGATCCAGGGCTGCATCGCCCTGGAAAACTCATTCAACCGGGTCGGGCTGGACCACGTGGTGCTGGTCAAGGTCGCCTCGACCGCCGTGGTGGCCCGCATGCTGGGCCTGGACCGCGAGGAAATCATCAACGCCGTGTCGCTGGCCTGGGTCGACGGCCAGAGCCTGCGCACCTATCGCCACAGCCCCAATACCGGCAGCCGCAAGAGCTGGGCCGCGGGCGATGCCACCAGCCGCGCCGTGCGCCTGGCCCTGATCGCGCGCACCGGCGAAATGGGCTATCCCTCGGTGCTCAGCGCCCCGACCTGGGGCTTTTACGATGTGCTGTTCAAGGGGCAGCCATTCAAGTTCCAGCGGCCCTACGGCAGCTACGTCATGGAAAACGTGCTGTTCAAGATCTCGTTCCCGGCCGAGTTCCACGCCCAGACGGCGGTGGAATGCGCCATGGACATCCACGCCAGGCTGCAGGCGCTGGGCCGGTCGGCCGACGATATCCGGCGCATCACCATCCGCACGCACGAAGCGTGCATCCGCATCATCGACAAGCAGGGCCCGCTGAACAATCCGGCCGACCGCGACCACTGCATCCAGTACATGGTGGCGGTGCCGGTGCTGTTCGGGCGGCTGACGGCGGCCGACTACGAGGACGAGGTCGCCCACGACCCGCGCATCGACGCCCTGCGCGCCAAGATCGCCTGCGTCGAGGACCCGGCCTACACGCGCGACTACCACGACCCGGACAAGCGCTCGATCGCCAATGCGCTGACAGTGGAGTTCAACGACGGCACGCGGCTGGACGAGGTGGTGTGCGAATACCCCATCGGCCACAAGCGCCGCCGCCAGGAAGGCATCCCGCTGCTGGAAGCGAAGTTCCGCGCCAACCTGGCGCGCGTCTTTCCGGCCAGGCAACAGGCGTGCATCCTGGCCGCCTCGCTGGACCAGCAGGCGCTGGAAGCCATGCCGGTCCACGAGTATGTGGACTTGTACGTGATCTGAGGCGAGTCGAGCGGGCGTGCTTGCGCCGCCCCGCACCTGGGCCTGGCCAGGGTGCCTGACACCGTTCGGTTGGCGAGACTGTCTTCGCGCACTTTGGTGTCAGACACCCTTCGGGGTGTCTGACACCTGGAGAACACTGCCAGATCAGGCGGCGCTTGCCGGCGCCGTCATCCCGCCCAGCAGGGGCACGGCGGCCACCAGGCGCTTCGTGTACGCATGCTGCGGATTCGACAAGACCTCTTCGGCCGGCCCCACCTCGACCAGCTCGCCTTTCATCATCACGGCCACCCGCGACGCGAACGCGCGCGCGATGGAAATGTCGTGGGTGATCATCAGGTAGGCCACGTCGTGCTTTTTCTGGATGTCGAGCATCAGGTTCAGCACCTGGCCGCGAATGGACACGTCGGCGCCGGACAGGGGCTCGTCGGCAATGATCAGGCGCGGTTCCATGGCCAGCGAGCGCGCGATCGACACGCGCTGGCGCTGGCCGCCGCTCAGTTCGTGGGGATAGCGGTCGATGAACTTCGCGGCCGGCCGCAGGCCCACGTCTTCGAGCAGCTGGGTGCAGCGCGCGGCGCCCGCGCCGGGCTGCTTCCATAGTGCCTGCATGAGCAGTTCGCGCACGGTCTTGCGCGGGTTGAGCGAGGCGGTCGGGTCCTGGAAGATCGGCTGCATGCGCGTGCGCAGCGTCCGGAAAGCCTCGGGCGGCAGGCCGGTCAGGCGCGTGCCGTCGAAGGTCACGCTGCCGGCATCCGGCTGCATCAGGCCCAGCGCGATGCGGCCCAGGGTCGACTTGCCGGAACCGCTTTCTCCGACCAGCGCCACGATTTCGCCCGCGTTCACGGTCAGGCTGACCGACTTGACGGCGGCGAAGGTGCCACCGCCCGCGATGCGGAAGTTCTTGCCGACCGAGTCGATCACCAGGATCGGCTGCGCCGCGCCGCTGGAAGGCGTAGGGGTCGAGGGGGTATTTGCCATGTTGTCGTCAATCCTGGGCGGTGGAGTACTCGCCTTCGATGGTCACGAAGCGGCCGTTGCTGTCGCGCGCCGCCTGCGCCGCCAGGATGAGGCCCGAGGTGTAGGGGTGCGTGGGCTTGGCGAAGACTTCCTGGGTGGCGCCCGACTCGACGATGCGGCTGCGGAACATCACATAGACGCGCTCGCACTCTTCCCACACCACGCCCAGGTCGTGGCTGATCAGCAGCATCGCCATGCCCAGGCGCTGGCGCAGGTCGCGCAGCAGGGCCAGGATTTCGGCCTGCGTGGTGACGTCCAGCGCGGTGGTGGGCTCGTCGGCGATCAGCAGGCTGGGCCGGCATCCCAGCGCGATGGCCAGCAGCACGCGCTGCCGCATGCCGCCCGACAGTTCGTGCGGATACGAGCGGATCGTGCTGGCCGGCAGCCGCACCAGTTCCAGCAATTCGGCCACGCGGGCCTGCACGTCGCGAGTGGCCTTGTCGTGCCGCTTCACGCTTTCGGCGATCTGGCGCCCCACGCGCATCACCGGGTTCAGGTAGCTGAGGGGGTCTTGGAACACCATGGCGACGGGATGGCCGCGCACGCCTTCCCATTGGGACGCCGTGAAGTCCGTCACGTCGGTGCCGTTCAGGTGGATGCGCCCCGAGGCGATGCGGGCGATTCGGTCGGGCAGCAGGCCCAGCATGGCGCGCGCCACCGTCGACTTGCCCGAGCCCGATTCGCCCACCAGCGCCACCGATTCGCCCGGGCGCACGACGATCGACACATCCTGCACGGCGGTTACGGTGCTGTCGCGGGTCCGGTAGTCCACGCGCAACGCGTCTGTCTGCAGCAACGGCGGCACGGCGGACGATCCCCGGCCGGGGTTCTCTGTAGTGGTCATGAGCCTATCTCGCATTGCGGGGGTTGAATACGGCCGCTACCGCGTCGCCGAACAGGTTGAACGCCAGCACGGTAAGGAAGATGGCCGTACCCGGAAAGAACGACAGCCACCAGGCATTGAAGAGAAAGCGCTGGCCGCTGTTGAGCATCCGGCCCCAGCTGACCAGTTCGGCGCTCGACAACCCCAGGAAGCTCAGCGAGGCCTCGAGCAGGATCGCCTGGCCCACGATCAGCGTGCCCACCGCCAGCACCGGCGCGACCGCGTTCGGGATGACCTCGCCGAACAGGATGCGCCGCTCGCTGATGCCCAGGCAGCGCACCGCGTCGACGAATTCCAGCTGCTTGACCCGCATCACCTCGCCCCGCATCACGCGCGCGACCTGGGGCCAGGCCAGCATCCCCACCACGGCGATGATCTGCGCCAGGCCGGTGCCGGTCATGGCAACGATGACGGCGGCCAGGATGAAGCTGGGAATCACCTGGAAGAATTCCGAGATGCGCATCACCGCGGTGTCCAGCCGGCCGCCGTAGAAGCCGGCCGCGGCGCCGATCAGGATGCCCATGCCGGTTGCCATGAGCGCGGCGAAGAAGCCCACGGTAAGCGACACGCGGGTGCCGTGCAGCACCCCGGCCAGCACGCTGCGGCCCAGTTCGTCGGAACCCAGCAGGAAGCTGGCCGACGGCGCGACCATCGAATCGTCGCTCAGCACGTACGGATCGAGGTTGTGGAAAAAACCCACGGTCAATGCGACCAGTGCAAGCAGCGCGATGAATACGCCGGCCACCACGCCGCTGGGATGCTTCGCCATCCCGGTGATGAATCTGTTAGCGTGCTTCATGGTTGGCCCTTACGCGGGGATCCAGGACGGCATAGAGCAGGTCCGTGAAAATGTTGATCACGACCACCGATACGGCTGCCAGCAGGAAGATGCCCTGCAGCACCGGGTAGTCCCGGTTGGTGATCGAGGTGATGAACAGGTTGCCGATCCCCGGCCACGCGAACACCGTCTCGACCAGGATCGCGCCGGTCAGCGAATGGCCGAAGTTGTAGCCGATGACCGTGACGACCGGGATCATGGCGTTGGGCAACACGTGGCGCCACAGGATGGTGCGGCTCGACAGGCCCTTGGCCTTGGCGGTCAGGACATAATCGTGGTGCAGCGCCTCGGACACGCTGGCCCGCGCCACGCGCGACACGATGGCGATGTAGAAGATCATCACGCTGAAGGCCGGCAGCACCAGGTGGCGCAGCACGCTGAGCACGGCGTCGAATCCGGTGAGCTGGTCGCGGATGTTCATCATGCCCTGCACCGGCAGCCAGCCCAGGTTGATCGCGAAGACGATCACCAGCATCTGGCCCAGCCAGAATATCGGCACGGAATACCCGAACAGCGACAGCGCCGTCAGCGCGCTGTCTTGCACGCTGCCGGCGCGCGGCGCGGCCGTCACGCCCAGGATGATGCCGAACACCGCCGCGAAGAACAGCGCCGGCAGCATCAGCAGCAGCGTCGGGCCCACGCGGGCCAGGATCAGGTCCAGCACCGGCATGCGGTTGGCGAACGAGAAGCCCAGGTTGCCCTGCAGCAGGTTGACCAGGTACAGGCCCAGCTGCGTCGACAGCGGCTTGTCCAGGCCGAATTCCGTGCGGATCTGCTCGGCATACCCCGGCGGAACGGGGAAATCGCCCAGCAGCGCATCCAGCGGATCGCCCGGCACCATGTGCACGATCAGGAAGTTCAGGACCAGGATGGCGAACACGATCAGCACGCCCCACCCCAGGCGCGAAAGTATGTAGCTGCGCATCAGGTGCTCCCTTTCCCGGCGGGCGCCAGTTGCGCCGCGATGGCGCCGAAATCCTGGCAACGCTCGAGCGACCAGATGGCGTCGGCCAGCGGGCGGGCCACGGCGCGCCCCAGCACGGGTTCAAGCAGCGTCATGGCCTTGTCGTCCAGTTCGGCGTCGCTCAGGGGCGCTTCCGGCGCCCCCTTGGCGAAAGGCACGTCGCGGTGGAAGCGCCGCCCGTCGCGGAAGACGACTTCCAGCGAGGGGTAGTCGGTCGGGCCCAGCACACGATCGGTGCGGATCTCGGTCAGTTGCATCAATCTTTGGATCTCCGGGTCGGCGGTGCGCAGCGGCTGGAACTGTTCCAGCGTTGCCCGGCCGCTCTCGGCCGTGACCGCCAGGCAATACGGCATGCTGAACTGGGCTTCGAGCAGGTTGCGGACGTCGGTGCGCTCGAATTGCCGCCGGGTCTGGGCATTGCCATGCACCACCAGCGCGGCGATGTCGGCGCTGCCGCCGGACGCTTCGCGCCGGATTTCCAGCATGGCGTCCAGGCACGAATGGATCGTGCGGCAGCAGGCATAGGGCTTGATGCCCGAGCGCAGGATGTGGAATTCGCTGCCCAGGTCCTGCACGGCGCGCTCTGGCGTCGACACCCCTGGAGCATAGGTGGCGTAGAAGCCGCCCCATTCGGCGTCGAGCACATGGCGCGGCCCGGTCAGGCCGGCGCGCGCCAGCAACGCGGCGCTGACACCGGTTTCGGCCGCCTTGCCGGGATGAAAGCGCTTGACCAGCGCGCCATCGGCCAGGAACGCCCAGGTGCCGCCGGTGAACGTGCCGGCAATGCCCAGCGCCTGCACGCTGAGCGTCTCGGACAAGCCAAGCAGCCGGGCCGCCGCCGCCGCGGCGCCGAAGCTGCCGCACGTGCCGGTGGAATGCCAGCCGCGTTCGTTGTGCGGCCGGTATCCCCCGCTGCCTTCCAGGACCCGCGCGGCAACGTCGTAGCCGGCGGCGATGGCCAGCAGCACCTCGCGGCCCGACGCGCGCGACTGTGACGCCAACGCGCACACGGCCGGTACCACCACCGCGCCCGAGTGGCCGCAGCCGCCGAAATCGTCGAGTTCCAGCGCGTGCGCCGCCGTGCCGTTGACCAATGCGGCCGCGGCCGGCGGCAGGGCGTCGCGGCGCCCCCACAGCACGGCGTCGCCGGCGCCGGACGCGGCGCGCGCGCCCGCCGCCACCGACTCGACCACCTCGGTCATGCCGCCGGCCACGCCGGCGGCCACCGTGTCGAGCAGGAAACGCTTGGCGGCGTGCACCACCGCCGGCGGCAGGTCTTCGAATTGCGCGTGCGACCAGTAGCCGGCCAGTTGCTCGCTGAGCGAGCCCTGGCCCGTTTCGTCCGGCCTCACGGCATCCATACGCTACCCCACCACTGCTGGTTGGCCGCCTGCCACAGGCCCTGCAGCCGCGTGCTGGCAATCGCGAACTGGGGCTGCTGGTGCAGGTTCAGCACCGGCAGGTCGCGCGCCAGGATTTCCTGGATCTGGTCGTACGCCTTCTGGCGGTCGGCCTGCAGGTGGGCATCGCGGCCCGCGTCGAACAACTTGTCGATCTCCGGGTTGGAGTACTGCGACGCGTTGTTGAACGTGGTGCCCTGCTTGATGGACGAGGTGACGTAGGTGCGCGCGATACCCAGCGCCGGGTCGCCCAGCGTCGTGTAGGTCTGCAGGGTGGCGTCGAAGTCGTAGTCGGAATAGACGCGTTTGAGCACGACCGGGCGTTCGGCGCCTTCGAGCACAACCTTCACGCCCACCGCCTGCCAGAACCGCTGCAAGGCCTGGGCCGCCGGCAGCCATTCGGGCTTGCCCGTCTCGAACACCAGGCGCATGGTCATGCGGATGCCGTCGGCGTTCGGCTTCAGGCCGGCGTCGTCGAGCATCTTGCGCGCCTTGTCGGGGTTGTAGGCATACATCTGCTGGTAGTTGACCGCCTTGTTGTAGGCCCACAGGCGCGTGTCGAACGAGCTGAGCGGCACGCCGCCCAGGCCGTAGTACACCTTCTGGTGGATGAACTCGCGATCGACGGCGGTCAGCAGCGCCTGGCGCACTTCCGGCTTCGACAGGGCCGGGTTCTTGGTGTTCAGGATGATGATGTCGCTACCGGGGTAGCTGACTTCCTCGACCTGGAAATCCTTGTTCTTCTCGAGCATCTGTACCGCGCTCAGGGGCACGTAGTCGGGCACGATGTAGTCGACCTCGCCCGCGCGCAAGGCCAGCACGCGCGCCGCCGCGTCCGGCATGATCTTGATGATCACGCGGTCCAGGTAGGGCTCGCCCTTGCGCCAGTAGTCGTCGTTGCGAACCAGCGTGATGTGGTTGCCGCGCACCCACTCGACGATCTTGAAGGGGCCGTTGCCGACCGGGTTGGTCAGGATGGCGGGATTGCGCAGCAGGTCGCCGCCGCGCAGCACGTGGGCCGGCATGATCGCGGTGTTCTGTTCGCACGCCAGCGAGAACAGGAACGGCGCGAACGGCTTGGACAGCGTGATGACCACGCTGGAAGGCGTCGGCGTCTCGATGCGGTCGATGAACTTCGACGCCGCGTTGAAGCGGGGCCCGTACTTGCTGCTGATTTCTTCGAGCGTGAACTTCACGTCTTCCGAGGTGACCGGCTTGCCGTCATGCCACTTCGCCGATTCCAGTTCGAACTTGTAGGTCAGCCCGTCGGCCGAGATGTCCCACGACTTGGCCAGCCCCGGCACGATCTCGAAGCCGGGCTTGAACCGGACCAGGCCGTCGTAGATCAGGCAGCTGGCCGCCACGTCCGGCACCGAGCTGGTGGTGTCCGGGCTGAGGGCGAGCGGATCGGTGCCCAGCACCATCACCGCGGTGCCGCCCCGTTTCGGGGTCTGCGTCGCCGCCGTGCTGGTCATTGCGCACGCGGCCAGCGCCGCGCCCGCCACCACAGAAACCATACCGATATGGCGGCGCCAATCGGACCAAACTGAAAGAGAAGAACTCATTGCAATCTCCGCGTGCTAGGACGTCAACGGCAAGCCGTATTCAGGAACGACGCTGGGCCAGCGCCAGGGTGCGCAGCATTTCGTTGGTCAGGATCATAATGCCCTCGTCGGCGCCGATGCCGGGCTTGGACAGCATGAAGTCGGGATGGGTGGCCATGGCGATCTGCGCCGTGATGCGCGCCGACAGGTCGGTCTCGTTGGCGGTGCCGCCCAGGCAGCACCCCATGCCGTTGGCCTTGCAGAACAGCACTGCCTCGATCGTGTTGTTGATGCCGCCCAGGTCGGGCGTCTTGATCTGCACGTAGTCGCTGGCCTTGGCCTCGGCGAACAGGCGCACGTCTTCGAGCGTATTGCACCACTCGTCGGCGATCAGCCCGACGCGCGCGCCGCGCTTGGCCAGACCGGCCTTCAGTTGCGAGAACACCTGGATCTGCTCGGCCTGGGTGGCGGCGATCACCGGCGATTCCAGCAGCAGGTCGAACGGCGCGACCACCTGCGCCAGGCTGGCGATGTAGTCCGTCAGCGCCTCGATGTCGGCGCCGAACAGGTCGCCCAGCGTGCCGTACAGGTCCAGGTGGATGCGCGGCTTGTAGCCCGGGGCGCCGACTTCCTGGATGCGCTTGGCGATCGAGCGGGCGTAGTTGGTGAGCTCGATGGCGCCCGGCCCCAGGTCGACCGCCATCGTGAACGAGGCGTGGGGCAGGACGGCCGCCTGCTTCATGATGACGCGGTCGAGCTGCAGGCTGTCGCCGCGGTGGCAGGACGCCAGCAGGTCGACGGGCGCGGTGCGCAGCGTAGAGCCGTATTCCGCGGCCACGATTTCCGCCTGGGTCTTGCGATGCGCCGCGGCGGTGGCCGCCAGCAGCGCCTGCGTCAGGCCGTAGCGCAGCGACGTGTGCAGGCGCTTGCCCTGCACGTCCATGCGATCGATCTCTTCGGCGTTGGCGCGGAAGGCCGACACGTCGCGCCCGACCAGCCAGGCGCGGATGGTCGTGTCCAGCATCGGCAGGTGGTCGGCGGGCACGAACAGGGGATCGCGGCCGGCCAGGCCGGAGAAGATGACGTCGGCGCACTCGCCGATGGCGACGGTGCCGTCTTCCAGCACCAGCATCACGGAAATGATCGCGCCGGGCTGCACGATGGCGCGGTATCCGGGGGTCAGCGGCTCGCCCTCGACGAAGCTGCCATTGTTGCGGCCGTGCGCCTTGACGGCGAGCAGGTCTTTGTTGAAGTAGCCTGATCGTCCGACCGAGTAAACAACGTCTTGAATCTTCATTTTGCTTCTTTCCAATGAGGGGGAATTTAGTGGGGAATCGTGCCTGCGCCTTGCGGGCGCAACGCGCCGGGATTCCCCTGTTGAATCGTTGTCTGCGCGCCTGTGCCGTCCGCCGCAAGGCCTGATTGCATTCGTCAACTCCAGGCGCAAGATTCGGCACACAGGCAAACCGGTTGTGACATTAATTGTCTATACAGGTAATGTCAACAGGTTCCTGGCAGGCATTATGGTAAACACTAACGCGCGCGTATACGAATGGCCGAAGGCGGTTGTCAAGCGCGCCGGCAAGCCCCTGCCCCGCCCGGCCGCGCGGGGGCCCGGGGCGGGCCGGCGCAAGAGGATGGGCGGTGCCTACCGTTTGGCGCTGTCGAGCCGGAAGCGGCTGCCCAGCCGGTACCGCCGGGACGGGTGGAAGCACTTCACGAAGGTGATGGCCTTGCCCAGGATCCAGGTACGCCGCGTCAACACCAGGCAGGGCTGGTTGGGGTCCATCTGCAGCAGCTTCGCCTGCTTGGCCGTCGGCAGCATGGCGTCGACCACGTGCTCGACCTCGTCGAACGGCACGTTGCGCAGCAGGTATTCGGCCGGCGTTTCCTGGTCGAATGTCTGGTCCTGGAAATGCGGCGCGGCCTGCGGGTTGACGAAGCGGTCTTCGAACTGGACGGCGATCTCGTTTTCGTAATGGACGCAGCGGGACTGGACCACCGGCTGCCCTGTCCGCAGGTCCAGCATGACCGCGACATCGGCCGTGGCGGCGACCTGCTTCACCGACAGCACCTCGCAGCGGTAGGCATGGCCGCGCATGCGGATGTCGTCGGCCAGGTTGGCGATCTGCAGCAGCGTGGACTGCGATTTTTCTTCCGCCACGAAGGTGCCCACCCCCGCGATCCGCACGACCACGCCCTGCTCGGCCAGTTCGCGCAGCGCGCGGTTCACCGTCATACGGGAAATGCCGAACAGGTTGACCAGTTCCTGTTCCGAAGGAACGCGATCGCCGGGCTGCCATTCCCGGGTGCCGATCTTGGAGGATATGTACTCTCTGACCTGCTGGTACAGCGCGGAAGGCCGAGTTGAACTCACTGATTCCTCCGCGGAACTGAGAGGGGTTGGGGACAATGGTGCGTTCATAAGACTCTGGGCGGATGTTCGCGGATTATAGGATTTTTCGACTGCGTCCAGGCCCCTGGCCGGCGTTCCCCGCATGCTAGCACCCGCGCGCCGCAAGGCGCTGCCGGATCAGCCGCGCGGGCGTTCGACGAAATCCAGCATGGCCTGCAACAGCCGTCGCAAATGCGGTTGCACCCGCGCGGCGCGCTCGGGCAGGTAGCCGAAAGGCAGCGTCTCTTCCATGTAGCTGCATTGCGTCATCTCGAGCTGCGCCGCATGCACGCCCTGCGCAGGCTGGCCGTACTGGCGCGTGATGTAGCCGCCCGTGAAGCGGCCGTTCAATACCGAGGTATAGCCGTCCGCTTCGCCGGCGATCTGCCGCAGGCGCTGCGCCAGCGCGGGGTCGCAGCTGGCGCCCTGGCCCGTGCCGAGATTCAGGTCGGGCAGCTTGCCCGGGAAAAAGCGCGGCAGCACCGAGCGGATCGAGTGCGCATCCCACAGCGCCGCCACGCCGTGCACCGACTTGATGCGCTGCAGTTCGTCGGCCAACTGCCGGTGATAAGGCAGCCAGACCGCCGCATGGCGCGCCGCGATCTCGGCCTCGTCGGGCACGTCGCCGGCCGGGTACAGTGGCGTATCGTCGAAGGTGTCGACCGGGCACAGGCCCGTGACGCTTTGGCCGGGATACAGGCTGGTGCCATCGGGCGGCCGGTTCAGGTCGATCACGTAGCGCGAGTGGGTGGCCACCAGCACCGAGGCGCCGAGCTCATCGGCGAAATCGTACAGGCGCTCCAGGTGCCAGTCGGTATCGGGCACCTGGCGCGCCTCGGCGCTCAGCCGCGCCGCGAGCGGCGGTGGCACATAAGTGCCGACGTGCGGCATCGAGATCAGCAGCGGGCGGCTGCCGCGGCGAAACCGGAAAGCAGGTTCGGGGGTGACAAAGGACATGGCGTTCAGTTCTGCAAGAGTGCGGCGCGCGCCGCGATGAAGTCTGCCGCGGCCGCGGCGTGCAATGCGTGGCGGCCGGCCACGACGCGGGGCTGGCCGGCCACCCACACGGCATCGATGGCCGAGCTGCGGTGGCTGGCGAAGACGTGGGCCGACAGCATGTCGGCCGCCGCCAGGCCCTGCAGGGCAGGATGGGCGGCATCCAGCACGACGAAATCGGCCTGCTGGCCAACCGCCAGCCCGGCCACCGCGCGGCCGGCGGCCTGCGCCCCGCCCCGCACGGCGGCCAGCGTCAGCGCCGTCGCCACCTGCGGCTGCGCCGCCTCGGCGCCGACGTTGCGCTGCCGCAAGGCCAGGCGCTGGCCGTATTCCAGCAACATCAGCTCTTCGGCCGCGTTCACGCAGGCGTGGCTGTCGGAGCCCAGGCCCCAGGCGCCGCCATGCCCGCGCCAGGCCGGGAAGTCGAACAGGCCGTCGCCCAGGTTGGCCTCGGTCGAGGGGCACAGGCCGGCCACCGCGCCGCTTTGCGCCGCGCGGCGGTATTCGCCGGCATCCATGTGCGTGGCGTGCACCAGGCACCAGCGCCGGTCGACCGGCGCATGGTCGAGCAGCCAGGCGACCGGGCGTTGTCCGCTCCAGGCCAGGCAATCGTCTACTTCGCGCGTCTGTTCGGCGATGTGGATGTGGACCGGCGCCAGGGCGTCGAGCGCATCGAGGCCCGCCAGCGCCTCGCGCAGGGCCTCGGGCGGCACCGCGCGCAGCGAATGGGGCGCCAGCCCCAGGCGCGCGCCTTGCGCATCGCAGGCGGTCTTCAGCGTATCCAGCAGGCGCAGCATCGATTTGGTCGAATGGATGAAGCGGGCCTGGCCCGCGCTGGGCGCCTGCCCGCCGAAACCGCCCGCCTGGTACAGCACCGGCAGCAGGGTGAAGCCGATGCCGGTGCGTGCGGCGGCGCGCAGCAGCGCACGGCTCAGGCTGGCGTCGTCAGCATAGGGCCGGCCATCCGGCTGGTGATGCAGGTACTGGAATTCGCAAACGCTGGTGTAGCCGGCCTCGAGCATCTCGGCATAGAGCCAGGTGGCGATGGCCTCCAGCTGCCCGGGGCCCAGGCGTGACGCGAAGCGGTACATCAGCGTGCGCCAGCTCCAGAAGCTGTCCTGCTGTTCGGCGCGGTACTCGGTCAGCCCCGCGAAGGCGCGCTGGAAGGCGTGGGAATGCAGGTTCGGCATGCCGGGAATCAACGGGCCGGCCACGCCGGCAGCGCCAGCGGGCGCCGGGGCGTCGGCCTGTACCCGGGTCAACCGGCCGGCGGCATCCCACTCGAGCCGCACATTGCGCGCCCATCCGTCGGCCAGCAAGGCGTCGGCGGCGAAGATCGATGTCGTCATGCCGGGCTACCCACCGCGATGCGGCCCTGGCGCACCACCACGCACGGCGGACGCTGCCCCAGCCAGTAGGCCAGTTCGGCCGCCTCGCGCACGCGCCACAGCACGAAGTTGGCCGGCATGCCGGGCGCGATGGCGCCATGCGTGTCGGCCAGGCCCAGCGCGCGGGCCGCGTGGCGGGTGACGCCGGCCAGCGCCTCGGGCACCGTCAGGCGGAACAGCGTGCAGGCCATGTTGACCATCAACAGCAGGCTCAGCGCCGGCGAGGTGCCGGGGTTGTGATCGGTAGAAACGGCCATCGGCACGCCGGCGGCGCGCAACGCCTCGACCGGCGGCAGGTGGGTATCGCGCAGCGTGTAGTAGGCGCCCGGCAGCAGCACCGCCACGGTGCCGGCATTGCGCATCGCCGCGATGCCCTCGGCGGACAAGTGTTCGAGATGGTCGCAGGACAGTGCCCCGTAGCGCGCCGCCAGCGCCGCGCCCCCCATGTCCGACAGCTGTTCGGCGTGCAGCTTGACCGCCAGGCCCAGCGCCTGCGCCGCCTGGAAGACGCGCTCGGTCTCGGCCAGCGAAAACGCGATGCGCTCGCAGAACACATCGACGGCGTCGACCAGCCCTTCCCGGGCCAGCGCCGGCAGCATGTCGCGGCAGACCAGGTCGATATAGTCGCCGCTGCGGCCCTCGTATTCGGGCGGCAGCGCGTGGGCGCCAAGAAAGCTGGTGCGCACCGCGACGCCGTAGTCTGCGCCCAGCCGGCGCGCCACGCGCAGCTGCTTGCGCTCGTGCTCGAGCGCCAGGCCGTAGCCCGACTTGATCTCGATGGCGCAGACGCCTTCGGCCAGCAGTTGTTCCAGCCGCGGCGCGGCCTGGGCGTACAGCGCGTCTTCGTCGAAGTCGCGCGTGGCCCGCACCGACGACATGATGCCGCCGCCCGCGCGAGCGATCGCTTCGTAATCCGCGCCCGCCAGCCGCATGGCGAATTCGTTGGCCCGCTGGCCGCCATAGACCAGGTGCGTGTGGCAATCGACCAGGCCGGGCGTGGCCAGCGCGCCTTCGGCATCGAAGCGTGGCAGGTGGTCGAAATCGCCGGGCAGCGCAGCGCGCTCGCCGACCCAGGCGACCTGGCCCCCGGCCACGACGATCGCGGCATCGGGCAATGGGGCATCGTCGGCGCCGGCGCCGGGCGCCAGCTGCAGATGGCTCCAGACACCGTCGGCGCAAGGCAAAGCGGAAAAGACCATGATGTTCAACCCTCTTTGCGGCCGGTTGCCGCCGGTTCGAGCCGCACGGCCACCAGTGCGGCGCCGGCGTCCGGCGAACTGGCCTGCCATCCCCGGCAGGGCCCGTCCCACCACAAGCCGGCGCCGGCTTCGCAGGCCTGGTCGTCGACCTGCCAGCGGCCGCGCAGCGCCAGCAGCAGCCCGTGCGCCGCGGGCGCCAGGCGTTCGCTTGCGCGCAGCACGCGGACATCGGCGCGCAGGCAGCCGCGCCGCCACATCACGTTGAAATCGGTCGAGGCCCCGCCCAGCAGTTGGCAGTCCAGCGCCACGTCGCCGGCGAAGGCGAACGGCGCCTCGGGCCGGTCGAGCCGGTGGTCGATGCCGCCGTCCGGCGAATGCAGGCGCACGCCCGCGCCGTCGAGCAGCATGATGATCCGGTCGACGCCGGCGAAGGCGGAAAACGGGCCCGGCCGGTCGATGGTGGCGATGCTGACGCGCCAATCGAAGCGATTCATGTCCGCGCCCGCGGGCGAGCAGACGATTTCGCGCGTGGTGCCGCCGCCGTTCTTCCACGGCGAGGCGGCCAGTGCAGCGATGTCGAAGTGATGGATAGCCACGGGGCAGGATTCTCGCGACGGTTTACTTGATCATCGGCAGGTTCAGGCCGTGCTGCCGGGCAGCCGCGACCGCGATGTCGTAGCCCGCGTCGGCATGGCGCATCACGCCCGTGGCGGGGTCGTTCCACAGCACGCGCCCGATGCGCCTGGCCGCGGCATCGCTGCCGTCGCAGACGATCACTACGCCGGCATGCTGCGAGTATCCCATGCCGACCCCGCCGCCGTGGTGCAGGCTGACCCACGTGGCGCCGCCCGCGGTATTGAGCAGCGCGTTCAGCAACGGCCAGTCGGACACCGCATCGCTGCCGTCTTTCATGCTTTCGGTTTCGCGGTTCGGGCTGGCCACCGAACCGGTGTCCAGGTGGTCGCGGCCGATCACGATGGGCCCCTTGAGCTCGCCCGATTTCACCATCTCGTTGAATGCCAGGCCGGCCTTTTCCCGCTGGCCCAGCCCCAGCCAGCAGATGCGCGCCGGCAGGCCCTGGAAGGCGATGCGCTCGCGCGCCATGTCCAGCCAGCGGTGCGTGTGGTGGCTGTCGGGGAACAGTTCCTTGATCTTGGCGTCGGTCTTGTAGATGTCTTCCGGGTCGCCCGAGAGCGCCACCCAGCGGAACGGGCCCTTGCCTTCGCAGAACAGCGGCCGGATATAGGCCGGCACGAAACCGGGAAAATCGAACGCGTTCTGCACGCCCTCGTCGTACGCGACCTGGCGGATATTGTTGCCGTAGTCGACGGTCGGGATGCCCATGGCCTGGAAGTCCAGCATGGCCTGCACGTGCACGGCGCACGACTTCGCGGCCGCCTTGCGCAGCGCCGGGTGCTGGGCCGGGTCCGCCTTGGCGGCCTCCCATTGGGCCAGCGTCCAGCCGATCGGCAGGTAGCCGGCGGCCAGATCGTGCGCCGAGGTCTGGTCGGTGACCAGGTCGGGCCGCAAGCCGCCGGCCCGGGCGCGCTTGACCAACTCGGGCAGCACGTCGGCCGCATTGCCCAGCAGGCCGATCGACACGGCCTCTTTGGCCTGGGTGTGTTGCCTGACCAGCGCCAGCGCCTCGTCGATGTCTTTGGCCTGCTTGTCGAGATAGCGCGTGCGCAGGCGGAAATCGATGCTGGCCTGCTGGCACTCGATGGTCAGCGACACCGCCCCCGCCAGCGTCGCGGCCAGCGGCTGCGCGCCGCCCATGCCGCCCAGGCCCGCCGTCAGGATCCACTTGCCCGACAGGTCGTTGCCGTAGTGCTGCCGGCCGGCCTCGACAAACGTCTCGAAGGTGCCTTGCACAATGCCCTGGCTGCCGATGTAGATCCAGCTACCCGCCGTCATCTGGCCGTACATCATCAGGCCCTTGCGGTCGAGCTCGCCGAAGTGTTCCCAGGTGGCCCATTTGGGCACGAGGTTGGAGTTGGCTAGCAGCACGCGCGGCGCGTCGGCGTGCGTCTTGAACACGCCCACCGGCTTGCCCGACTGGATCAGCAGGGTCTCGTCGTCATTCAATTCCTTGAGCGACGCCAGGATCTGGTCGAACGAGGCCCAGTCGCGCGCCGCGCGGCCGATGCCGCCGTACACGACCAGATCGTTGGGGCGCTCGGCGACTTCCGGATCGAGGTTGTTCTGCAGCATCCGGAACGGGGCTTCGGTCAGCCAGCTCTTGCAGTGCAGGGTGCTGCCGCGCGGCGCGCGGACGACGCGGCTGGCATCGTGGCGCGGGTCTGCCTTGCCCAGGGGGAATTTGTCGGAGGCATTCATGGCGATATTCCTTTCAATGGCGGGTCTGGGGCGCGGCTCAGGCGCGGCTGGGCAGGATGGCCTGGACGGCCTCGGGCCATTCGCCGCGGCGCGCCCATTGGCGCATGGCTTCGATGGACGGGGCGAGCAGGCAGTCTTGCTCGATGAAGGCAACGCGCTCGCGGATACGGGAAAATTCGGTTTCCAGCAGGGGCGAGCTTTTCAGGCCGCGCTTCAATTCGATACCCTGGGCGGCGGCCATGGCCTCGATGCCGACGACCACCGCGGTGTTGTCGACCATCTCGCCCAGGCGCCGCGCGGCGAAGGTCGCCATCGACACGTGGTCTTCCTGGTTGGCCGAGGTCGGCAGGCTGTCGACGCTGGCCGGATGCGCGAGCGACTTGTTTTCCGAGGCCAGCGCCGCGGCCGTGACCTGGGCGATCATGAAGCCGGAATTGACGCCGCCATCGCGCACCAGGAACGGCGGCAGGCCCGACAGCCCGCTGTCGAGCAGCAACGCCATGCGGCGCTCGGAAATGGCGCCGATCTCGGCGACCGCCAGGGCGATGATGTCGGCCGCGAAGGCGACCGGCTCGGCGTGGAAGTTCCCGCCCGAGATCACGTCGCCGTTGTCGAACACCAGGGGGTTGTCCGAGGCGGCGTTGGCCTCGATGTGCAGCACCCGCGCGGCATGGGCCAGGTTGTCCAGGCAGGCGCCCATCACTTGCGGCACGCAACGGATCGAGTAGGGATCCTGCACCCGGCCGCAATCGGCATGGGACGGGACGATCTCGCTGCCGTCCAGCACGGCGCGCAATGCCCCGGCCACCGCGATCTGCCCCGGCTGGCCGCGCGCTGCATGGATGCGCGCGTCGAAGGGTTTGACCGAACCCTGGATCGCCTCGAGCGACAGCGAGCCCGCCATCAGGGCCGCCGCGAACACGTTTTCGGCGCCGAACAGCCCGGCCAGCGCCAGCGCGGTCGAGGCCTGCGTGCCGTTGAGCAGCGCCAGCCCTTCCTTGGGGCCCAGCACGAAGGGCGCCAGGCCGATGCGACGCATCGCCTCGGCGCCGCTGATGACCTGGCCGTCGGGCGCGGTGACCTCGCCCTCGCCGATCAGTACGCACGCCAGATGCGCAAGCGGCGCCAGGTCGCCGGAGGCGCCGACCGACCCCTTCGAGGGAATGCGCGGCAGCAGCCCGGCATTGGCCAGCCCCAGCAGGGCATCGACCAGTTCGGGACGCACGCCGGAATGCCCGCGCGCCAGGCTCACCGCCTTGGTGGCCAGCACCAGCCGCACCACGCCGTCGGCCAGGGGCTCGCCGATGCCGGCGCTGTGCGACAACACCAGGTTGCGCTGCAATTCGGCCAGCCGCTCGGGCGGGATGATGGTCTGCGCCAGCTTGCCGAAGCCGGTATTGATGCCATAGACCACCGCGCCGGCATCCACGATGCGACGCACCGTGGCCTGCGAGGCAAGCAGGCGTTCGCGCGCGGCGGGATCGAGCGCCAGTTGCACGTCGCCGGCATGGATGCGGCGCAGCAGGGCAAGGCTGACCTCGCCAGGCACCAGCACGCAGACCTCGGCCGCGGCGCGGGGGGACGAGGCGTCGATTGTCTTGTTCATTATATGTATGATCCTGTATGTACAAGTATGACCATGCCTATTGTGCCTCGAAAATCGCGCGGTGAACAGGGCTGGATTTTCAGGGCCGGTTCGGGCGGGCTGGTGGTCGTTCTGGCCTGGCGGGTTCGGCGTGGCTGGGGGGCTCTGGGGTGGGGGTCTTGCCTTGTGCCGTATCGGGGTTCTTGCGCCGTCCCGCGCCGTCCGGGCGGCCCGGACGACGCGGGACTAGATTGGTGAAGATGCGAGCCGTCGTCTCTGTGGCGTGGGGGTGTCAGACACCCTGGGAAGATGATCGGCGATTTGCCGCACTGTCTCTGCGGGGTGTCTGACACCTGCGGGACCGTTTGTATGCCGAGGGGGGGTGTCAGACACCCTGGGAAGACGATCGGCGATTTGTCGCACTGTCTCTGCGGGGTGTCTGACACCTGCGGGACCGTTTGTATGCCGAGGGGGGTGTCAGACACCCTGGGAAGACGATCGGCGATTTGCCGCACTGTCTCTGCGGGGTGTCTGACACCTACGGGACCGTTTGTATGCCGAAAGGGTGTCAGACCCCCTGGGAAGACGGCGGGGTATCTGGCACCTGAGGGAGAGCGGTGTCCGACGAGGGCGGACGACCAAGCCATGACGGCCACAGAGAAGATGGCCCGAACTTGCCCCAGTTTCCCCCAGGTGTCAGACACCCTTACGAGACAGCCAAGGCCAGCCCACGATGCCACCCGGGTGTCTGACATCCCCTCTT
>Ga0182736_1000273_pt1 | contig 92659 bp, 88 predicted proteins | sample eDN5th30CKraftBY_FD_128882 | JGI IMG/M metagenome (GOLD analysis project Ga0182736, IMG submission 128882) | Enriched backyard soil microbial communities from Emeryville, California, USA - eDNA 5th pass 30_C Kraft BY (version 2) (version 2) | ecosystem: Environmental > Terrestrial > Soil >... | reverse complement strand
CATGCCCAGTTCGAGCTTGGCTTCGTCGGTCATCTTCTGCGGGTCCCATGGCGGGTCCCACACCAGATCGACATCGACAAGGCCGACGCCGGGCACCGAGCCGACCCGCATTTCCACCTCGCCCGGCATCGATTCGGCGACCGGACAATGCGGCGTGGTCAGCGTCATGGTGACCGAGACATGGGCATCCTCGCCCAGCTCGACCCCGTAGATGAGGCCGAGATCATAGATGTTCACCGGGATTTCCGGATCATAGATGCTCTTGAGCGCGTCGATCACGGCATCATAGAGCGCGCCGCCAGGCTCGCCCGGCGGGGTGAGGCTGGGCTGTTTCTTGAGGAAGCCCTCCAGATAGTCGCGCTTGCGGCCCATCGTGTCAGCGGGCGTCTCGGCCGCATCCTCGACCCGCGCGCGCGGCGGCGCATCCACGCTCGCCACTTCCTCAATCTCGATCTTGCGTTCCTCGTTCATCCGAATATCGCCCTCACGCGATCGAGCGCCGCGACCAGCGCCTCGATATCGCTCTCGTCATTGTAAATCCCGAAGCTTGCGCGGGCCGTCGCCGGGACGCCCAGATGCGTCATCAGCGGCTGCGCGCAATGGTGGCCGGCGCGGATGGCCACCGCGCTTTCATCCAATATGGTGCCGATGTCGTGCGGATGCACCCCCGCCATCGCAAAAGAGACGATGCCCGCGCCATCTTCCGGCCCGAGCAGGTGGATCGCGTTGATGTCGCGCAGCGCGTCGCGCGTCTGCTTGACCAGCAGCGCCTCGTGCCGGGCAATGGCATCCAGCCCGACGGCGTCGAGATAATCCATCGCCGCGGCGAGGCCGATCGTCTCGACAATCGCCGGCGTGCCCGCCTCGAACCGCGCCGGCGGCGGCGCATAGGTCGTGCGCTCGAAGGTGACCTTGTCGATCATCGCGCCGCCGCCTTGCCATGGCGGCATCGCGGCGAGAATCTCCGGCCGCGCCCACAGCACGCCGATGCCGGTCGGGCCATAAAGCTTGTGGCCGGAGAAGAGATAGAAATCGCAATCCAGCGCCGCCATGTCGAGCGCCATGCGCGGCGCGGCCTGGCAGCCATCGACCAGCAGCAGCGCGCCGGCATCATGCGCGATTTTGGCCGCGCGCCGGACATCGAGCACGGAGCCCAGCACGTTGGAGACATGGGCGAGCGCCACGATCTTGTGCTCGGGCCGGATCATTGCCGCCATCGCGTCCAGGTCAATCGCGGCGTCGGCCGTCAGCGGGATCACGTCGATCGCCGCGCCGGTGCGCTCGGCGATGAGCTGCCAGGGCACGATATTGCTGTGATGCTCCAGCAGCGAGAGGAGGATGCGGTCGCCCGGCTTGAGATGCGCGCCGCCCCAGCTTTGCGCCACCAGATTGATGCCCTCGGTCGCGCCGCGCACGAAGACAATCTCGTCGCTGCTGCCCGCGTTGATGAACCGCGCCACCCGCTCGCGCGCGGCCTCATAGGCCAGCGTCATATCCGCCGAGCGGGCATAGACGCCGCGATGCACCGTGGCATAGTCCGCGCCCATCGCCCGGATGGTCGCGTCGATCACCGCCTGCGGCTTCTGCGCGGTCGCGGCGCTGTCGAGATAGTGCCAGGGCTGGCCGTCCGTCGTGCGCAGACCGGGGAAATCGGCGCAGGCCGATGCTGTCAGGGGAGCATGCACATTCATCCCAGCGCCTCCAGTCGGGCCAGCGCCGCCGCATCGAACCGCGCGCGCTCCGCCTCATCCGCCATGTCATCGAACAACCCGGCGATGAACGCCCGCAGCAGCAGCGCCTGCGCCGCCGCCGGATCGAGCCCGCGCGAGGCCATGTAGAACAAAGCCGCCTTGTCCAGCTCGCCGACCGTCGCGCCATGCGCGCACTTCACGTCATCGGCGAAAATCTCCAGCTCCGGCTTGGCGTTGGCGGTCGCCGTGCGATCGAGCAGCATGGCCTTGAAGCTTTGCCCGGCGTCGGTCTTCTGGGCATCGCGCGCGACGCGGATCTGACCGAGATAGCTGGTGGTCGACCGGCCCGCCGCGATCGCCCGCACCGTCTGCTGGCTGGTCGCCTCGGGCTCGGCATGGGTGACCGTGGTGATCAGCTCCATGGTCTGCGTATCGCTGCCGATCAGCGCGGCCTTCAGTTCGAAATGCGCGCCGCGCGCCAGCGTGACGTCGAAGGTCACGCGACCCAGCACGCCGCCGCTGTTGAGCAGATGCACGTCGAACGTGCCGCCCGCACCAATCTCGATGCGGTAATCGCGGATGACGACATCATCCGCCCCGGCATCCTGCAACAGGTTGAGCGTGCGCGCCTCCCCCGCCGGCACGACGATCCGCTCCGGTTCGTCAACCGGCCAGACGCGCGCGACCGCATCAAGGTCGCTATAGCGCCACGCCTCGTCGCGCTTCGTGGGCAGGGCGGCCAGGCGACTCATGCCGCGATCACCTCGGCATAGCCCTCGCGCTCCAGCGCCACCGCCAGCTCCGGCCCGCCGGTGCGCACGATGCGGCCATCGGCCAGAATATGCACGAAATCGGGCTCCACATAATCGAGCAGGCGCTGATAATGGGTGATCAGCAGCACCGCCTTGTCCGGCGCGCGCATGATCGCGTTGATGCCCGCACCTACGGTCTTGAGCGCGTCGATATCGAGACCGCTATCGGTCTCGTCGAGGATCGCGAGCGTGGGATCGAGAATGCCCATATGAACCATTTCGGCACGCTTCTTCTCGCCGCCGGAGAAGCCGACATTCACCGAGCGCTTGAGCATCTCCATATCCATGCCGAGCAGCCCCGCCTTCTCGCGCGCCAGTCGCAGGAAGTCGGCGGCCGAGAGCGGCTCCTCGCCCCGCGCCCGGCGCTGGCTGTTGAGCGCCTCGCGCAGGAACTGGACGTTGGAGATGCCGGGGATCTCGACCGGATACTGGAAGCCGAGGAACAGCCCGGCCGCCGCGCGTTCATGCGGCTCCATGGCGAGCAGGTCCTTGCCCAGCAGCGTGGCGCTGCCGCCGGTCACTTCATAGCCGGGCCGGCCGCCCAGCGCATAGGACAAGGTCGACTTCCCCGCGCCATTGGGGCCCATGATCGCGTGGATCTCGCCCGCGTTGATGGTGAGGTTAAGCCCCTTGAGGATCAGGTTGCCGCCAACTTCGGCCTGGAGGTTTTCAATTTCGAGCATCATCAAATTCCGTTGCTGTTCTGGGCCCGGCGCGCGGCGCCATGGTGGATCGGCAGGAGCAGTGTGAAGGGCGCGCGGCTCACCCGACGCTCCCCTCAAGGCTGATGCCGAGCAGCTTTTGCGCCTCGACGGCGAATTCCATCGGCAATTGCTTCAGCACATCCTTGGCGAAGCCGTTGACGATCAGGCTGACGGCGCTTTCCGTATCGAGCCCGCGCTGCATCGCGTAGAACAGCTGATCGTCGCTGATCTTGCTCGTCGTCGCCTCATGCTCGACGATGGCGGAGGGATTGCGCACCTCGATATAGGGCACGGTGTGCGCGCCGCAGCGATCGCCTAGCAGCAGGCTGTCGCACTGGGTGAAATTGCGCGCGCCCTCGGCATTGGCCGCCATGCGCACCAGCCCGCGATAGGTGCCGCTGGAGACGCCGGCGCTGATGCCCTTGGAGATGATGATCGAGCGGGTATTTTTACCGTTATGGATCATCTTGGTGCCGGTATCGGCCTGCTGATGATTGTTGGTGACCGCGACCGAGTAGAACTCGCCGACGCTGTTCTCGCCATTCAGCACGCAGCTGGGATATTTCCAGGTGATCGCCGATCCGGTTTCCACCTGGGTCCAGCTCACCTTGCTGTTGCGGCCCTGGCACAGCGCCCGCTTGGTGACGAAATTATAGATGCCGCCCTTGCCCTCGGCATCACCGGGATACCAGTTTTGCACGGTCGAATATTTGATCTCGGCATCGTCCAGCGCGACCAGCTCGACCACGGCGGCGTGGAGCTGGTTCTCGTCGCGCATCGGCGCGGTGCAGCCCTCCAGATAGGAGACATGGCTGCCCTTTTCCGCGATGATCAGCGTGCGCTCGAACTGGCCGGTATTCTCGGCGTTGATGCGGAAATAGGTGGACAGCTCCATCGGGCAGCGCACCCCTTCCGGGATGTAGACGAAGGTGCCGTCCGAGAAGACCGCGCAGTTGAGCGCCGCGAAATAATTATCGTGCATCGGCACGACCTTGCCGAGCCACTTCTTCACCAGATCGGGAAACTCGCGGATCGCCTCGCTGATCGAGCGGAAGATCACGCCGGCCTCCTCCAGCTCCTTGCGGAAGGTGGTGGCGACCGAGACGCTGTCGAACACCGCGTCAACCGCGACGCGGCGCGCGCCTTCCACATTGGCGAGCACCTTCTGCTCCTCGATGGGAATGCCCAGCTTCTCGTAAGTGCGACGAATCTCCGGGTCCAGCTCGTCCAGACTGCCGAGCGTCGCCTTCTCCTTGGGCGCGGCATAATAATAGGCGTCCTGATAGTCGATCGGCGCCATATCGAGCTTGGCCCAGTCCGGCGACTCCATGGTCAGCCAGTGGCGATAGGCCTTGAGACGCCAGTCGAGCATCCATTCCGGTTCATCCTTCTTGGCGGAGATGAACCGGACGGTATCCTCGTTCAGACCCTTGGGCGCGAACTCCTGCTCGATATCCGAGACGAAACCCCACTCATAGTCGCTCGCCTTGCGAACGGCTTCGAGAGCTTCGGCATTCTTCACGGGCGCGTTCATTGCACGGCCTCCACAGCTGAGGGGCGAACCGGACGGACGATGCCCACAGGCAACCCGTCGGGCGTCGCGATAAGATGGGCGAGGGTGACCTGGCTGAGCGCATCGCGCACGATGGCGTTGACGTCGACCCAATGCGGCCGGATCGCGCAGGGGCGATCGAGCGCGCAGCAATCCGAGCCCTCCGCATCCAGACAGGCGGTGAGCAGGATCGGCCCGTCGACCGCCTCGATGATGTCCGTGAGGGTGATCGCCGCGGCCGGCCGCGCGAGCTTGAGGCCGCCGCCACTGCCGCGCGTCGCCTTGAACAGGCCGGCCCGGCCGAGCAGACTGGCGAGCTTTTGCGCGGTGGGCACCGGAATGCCGGCTTCCTGCGCCAATGTCGTGGCGTTATGACGCACGCTGCCGCAATGCAGCGCGGCCGTCCGCATCATCAGCACGGCATAATCGGCAAGACTCGACAAACGCATGGGTGACAGCGACACCTTCAAATCAGACCAGATCGGTCCGATTGGGCACATGGGGCCGTCCGGGCCGCAAATCAAGCCATTTCTTGCCAATATGCGATGGACAGCGGCAACGACTTCACCGCCCCGCGGCCATGGCGCCCTGATGGCGACGGCCCGCACCGGCGCAGCCGAGCGTGAAGCAACCGCCGCGCCCGCGGCCATGGGCGCACCCTTCAACGGCCGTTTGCGGGGAGCGAATCCCCACCGGGGCAGATCAGGCGGCCCATAGCGTCATCTGCCGCTGAGGCCGAGAGTTTTTATCCGCCTCGGCGCGGCACGGCCGATCCGGCCGGGCGCTCAGGGAGCAGGGCAGGGAGGCGCACGCCCGTGTCGCCCCATGGGGAAAGGGCGCGGGCTCACGCCGCCGCTGGCTCAGCTGATCCGACTCAAGCGCGCGATGCCGTCATGATCCGCCCGTTTCATCGAGAGGCGGGTGACGATGCTTGCCCGCTCGCGCAATTCCGTTGGGGTCAGGCCGGTGAAGTGCTTCATTTCGCGGATGAAATGGGATTGATCGTAAAAGGCATCGCCGCTGACCTGCGACCAGTCCAGCTCCTCGCGCATGAGCGTTTGCGCACAGCGCAGCGCCCGATATTTTCGCGCCAGATATTTGGGCGGCGCGCCATAGAAGCGGTTGCACCAGCGCGCGAGCTGCCGGGCCGACAGACCGGTCTTCGCCTGGAGCACATCGACACGCGGCGACTGCTCATTGGCCAGCCACAGGTCCGTCTCCGCGACGAAGCGCCGCTCGGCCGGCGAGACCGGGTGAAGCTGCGTGCGGATGAACGCCCAGAACGCATCCGTCGCCGCCTGCGGGTCCTCATTGCCCCGCAGCAGCTGCAACATCTCCCGCCAATGCGCGCCGAACCGCGCCGGGAGATCATGCGCATCATCGGCAATGCCATCCGCATCGCCAAGGCGCAGCGCCGCCCAGCCCAGCGGCAGCACCGTCACGCCGACGACCTGCAGCGGCCCGACGACATCGAAATGCGTCGCCATGCTGGTCGGCCCGAGCAGGCAGGCCTCCGGCGTTTCGACGACCCGACCATCACTGAAATGATACGCGCCCGAGCCGGCCAGCATGAAGCGGATCTGCGCGAAATCGGCGCGGGTATGATCGGCCACGCGCGGCTGATCGGTGGTGAAGAGATACATGGCGCCGAAATGATCCGCCAGATCGGCAGGCGGCACGAAATAGCTGAGCGCGACCATGTTCGCCGCATCGGCAACGGAGAATCTGTGACGCATATGCGACCTGGCCACTCTCCATGAACGACGCGCGCAATCCGCCTTGCGCGGTGTTTGCGGGCATTCGCGAAACGGCGACGAGCGCCGCACCCATGGCGACGGGTCTCGCATGAAATCCACAGGGATGGAACGAAAAAGCGGCCCGGCCGGCAAAACCGGTCGGACCGCCAAGGTCAAGGTCTCCAAGCCGGACGACTTAAGAGCCCTTCGGGTCGCCCATCCTCTCTAGCCCGATTCGCGGCGGCATGATTGGACGGAATGGACATGGCGCAACGGCCTGCCGCTTCTTTTGCGGTTCAAATGGATATGAGCGCCATTTCTGCGGGGCTCGCGCGCCAATCCGCCGCGCCGTGCATCGACCCGCTTGGCCGGAGCCGGCCGCGCTGGCATAGGCGGCGCATGTATCGCATGCTCCGCCCCCTGCTGTTCGCTTTCGAGGCGGAAACAGCCCATCACCTCGCGCTGGCGACCCTGCGCCTGCCCCTGCCCCGCGCCGCCGCGCCGGACCCGCTCTTGGGCCAGTCCCTGCTGGGCCTGCACTTCGCCAGCCCGATCGGCCTGGCCGCCGGGTTCGACAAGGATGGCCATGTCGCCCACCGGATGGGCGCGCTCGGCTTCGGCTTTGCCGAACTGGGAACGCTGACGCCGCAGCCACAGGCGGGCAATCCGCGCCCGCGGCTGTTCCGGCTGGCGCAGGATGACGCCATCATCAACCGCATGGGGTTCAACAATGGCGGGCAGCTGGCGGCGAGCGCCCGGCTGGCGCGCCACGAGACTCCCAAGGGCTTCGTCCTCGGCGTCAATATCGGCGCGAACAAGGATGCCGCCGACCGCATCGCCGATTATGAAGCCGGCGTGCGCGCGATGAGCCCGCATGCGCATTATCTCACGGTCAACATCTCCTCGCCCAACACACCGGGCCTGCGCGCCTTGCAGGACCGCGGCGCGCTGGACGAACTGCTCGGCCGGGTGATGGCGGCGCGACCCGCCGGGGGCCCGCCGATCCTGCTCAAGGTTGCACCGGATCTGGAGCCGGCCGATATCGAGGACATTGCCGAGCTGAGCCTCGCGCACCGGATCGACGCGCTGATCATCAGCAATACGACGATCAGCCGGCCGGCGCTGACCTCCCCGCAGGCGAACGAGACGGGCGGCCTCTCCGGCGCGCCGCTGCATGATCTGGCTCTGACCCGGCTGCGTGATTTCCGCCGGCTGCTGGGGCCGCGCCTGCCGCTCATCGGCGCGGGCGGCATCGCCAACGCGGCGCAGGCCTATGCCCGCATCCGGGCGGGCGCGAGCCTGATCCAGCTCTATTCCGCGATGATCTATGAAGGGCCCTATCTGCCCGCACGCATCAACAAGGGCCTTGCGGACCTGCTGACGCGCGATGGGTTCGACCATGTGAGCGCGGCGATTGGCGTGGACGTGGATTAACGGCCCAGCCGGGTTTCATCGGTGCGAGGGCGAGCCCGCCTGAGGCGGCAGTGCCCTGTCAGGGGGCCCCTCATGGTGGCGCCCTGCCATGGTGGCGGGTGAAATGGCGCCGCTGTGCGAGGGCGATGGCTATGGCGAGGGCGTCGCCATTTCCGCCCCATCCACCCGAGCATGGTGGTGCATGATGGGTGGGCAGCGGGCCGTCGACCGAGTAGGGGACGAGCGGCCGGGAGGCGGCGGCCGCCGGACGATCCTGGCGGGCGGGAGATCGCGGGCGGCGCGCGGGATGAGAAGCCCGGCAACCGGGTCGCTCACCAGCCCCGGCCCCGGCCCCGTCCGGTCAGCGCGCCGGATCGGCCTTTGGCGCGTCGGGCGCGAACAGATCGCCGAAAAAATCACCCTCGATCCAGCGCGGCGGCGTGTCGCCATCCGCCATCGCCCGCGTGATGCGATAATTGGCCTCGGCGAAGCGGGCGCCGGCACGCCAGTTGATCGGCTGGTTCAGATCATCCCCGGGGCGATGATAGAAATGCGCGTTGAAATAGCGAAAGGCCGCCTCGCCGCCATTGCCGAACCCGGTCGCGAGAAACACGGCGGGCACGCCCTGCTTCACGAACATATAATGATCCGAACGGACGAACACGGTTTCCTCGGGAACAGGATCGGGCGAGAGGCGCAGATGCATCGGCGCGACGGCATCGGCAGTGAGCCTGCCGAGCGTGGAATGATCCGCGCCATAGGCGGTCAGGTCGGTGAAGGCATAGGTCAGCACCGGCATATCCAGATCGACATTGCCGACGATGCGCGCGATCGGCACGCTGGCATGGCGGGCATAATAGTCCGCGCCGAGCAGGCCCTTTTCCTCCCCCGTCGTGGCGAGGAAAATCACCGAGCGGCGCGGTTTTTCCCGATCCTCGCTCATCACGCGGGCGACCTCCAGCAGCGTGGCGATGCCGGCGGCATTGTCCAGCGCGCCGTTGTTGATGCGGTCCCTGTCCGCCGGATCGCCCGGTCTGGCGGGGCTGATGCCGATATGATCGAGATGGCCCGAGAGGATGACATAGTCCCCCGCCAGCGCCGGATCGCCACCGGGGATCATCGCGACCACATTGGGGCTGGTGACGCGGCGGCTCTGGCTTTGGCCGAAAACACGCGCACTGGTGCCGAGCGGAAAGCCTTTGGGCCGGGCGCCCTTGCGCGCCGCGGCTTGCCGCACCTGCGCGAGCGAACGGGGCGCACCGGCGAACAGCGCTGCCGCCGCCTGGCCATCCAGGGACGCGACCGCCCGAATTTCGGGCGTCTCGTCATGGGGCTTGCCGTCCGGCCCGACCCAGGTGAAGCCCGGCTGGGACGCATCGCGCAGCCGCTCGTCCCACGGCCGCTGGCGGGCCGACGCCTCGGTGTCGATCTGGATCACGCCGATCGCGCCGTGCGCCTGCGCGGTCCTGCTCTTGGCATTGACCAGATAGGCGCCCGGATCGGCCGGCAGATTGGCGGGGAAACCGCGCAAGGCGACGACGATCCTGCCGCGCACGTCAAGCCCGGCATAATCGTCCAGCCCCAGCCGTTCATCGACCATGCCATAGCCCACGAAGACCAGCGGCGCGGTCACGTCCAGCACCGGTTCGCCGGGACGGGTCGAGACCAGCGCCTCGACGCCATGGCTGAAGGTCGCGCTGCCGGACGGGCCGCTGATGGTGACGCCGGAGGGCGCATCGCGCCGCTCGGTCTGCTGGAACGTGATGCGCTGGAACCAGCCGCCGGCATCGCCCATTGGCGCGAGGCCGAGCGCGGCGAAGCGTTGCGCCACAAAGCGCGCGGCAATCTCATGCCCGACACTGCCGGTATCACGCCCTTCGAGCAGGTCATCGGCCAGAAAGCTGATATCCGCCTTCACCCGCGCGGCCGAGAAACGCGGATCGAGCGGCAGTTGCGCCTCCGGGATCAGCGCCTCCGCTGCTGCCGCCGGCGGGTTCGTGCGCGCCGGTGCGGGCGCGGCGAGACACAGCAGGGCCACCACCGGAACCAGCCGGAAAGCGCGGGACGCAGCGATGAAGTTCCTGTCAGTCATGCCTATGTCCGCACGGTCTGGAAACGGAAGTCTAGCGGGGGCGCTTCCCCTGTCCAGCAAGAAGCCGGATTGCACTGCCAGGGCACATGATTATGGTGCATGATCAAACCCCTCCGACCGCAGATGAAGGCCCTCCCCCTCATGCGCCAGCCCAAAACTCTCGCCCGCTCCATCGCCGCGCTGCTCGCGGGTTCATCGCTGCTCGTCACCACGCCGACCGTGGCGCAGACGGGGCCGACACCCGCCGCCAAAGCGACGCCGGCGCTCAAGCTGGCCCCGCTCACCGACCTCATCAAGCAGGTCAACATCCCCTATGAGACGTTCACGCTCGCCAACGGGCTGCGCGTCATCGTCCATACCGATCGCAAGGCGCCGGTGGTCGGGGTGACCGTCTATTATCGCGTCGGCTCCAAGAATGAGCCGGCCGGCAAGACCGGCTTTGCGCATTTGTTCGAGCATCTAATGTTTGGCGGCTCGGAAAATGTGCCTGATTTCGATGAGCCGCTGGTCTCCGCCGGATCGACCGCGACCAATGGCTCGACCTGGTTCGACCGCACCAACTATGTCGAGACGGTGCCGACGGGCGCGCTCGACCTTGCGCTGTTCATGGAGGCGGACCGCATGGGGCATCTGCTCGGCGCGGTGACGCAGGCCAAGCTCGATGCGCAGCGCGCCGTGGTGCAGAACGAGAAGCGGCAGGGCGACAATCAGCCTTATGGCCTGGTCCAATATGCGCAGATCGCCGCGCTGTTCCCCAAGGGCCACCCCTATGCCCATTCGACGATCGGCTCGATGGCGGACCTCGACGCCGCCTCGCTCGCCGATGTGAAAAGCTGGTTCCGCGACAATTATGGGCCGAACAACGCCATTCTCGCGCTGGCCGGCGATATCGACCTGAAGACCGCGCGCGCGAAGGTGGAGAAATATTTCGGCGGCATTCCGGCCGGCCCGGCCGTGGCGCCGGTCGTCTCGCCCGTGCCGACGCTGCCGGCGCGGATCGATCAGGTGATGAAGGACCGCGTCGCCACCACGCGCCTCTACCGCATGTGGGTGACGCCGGACCGCAACGACAAGGACGCGCCACTGCTCGATGTCGGCGCGGCGGTGCTGGGCGGCCTTGCCAGCTCCCGGCTCGATAACGAGCTGGTCCGCAAGGAGCAGATCGCCGTCGGCGTGACGGCGGGGCTCCAGCAATTCGAGCAGGTCGGCATGTTCGTGGTGACGGCGGACGTGAAGCCGGGCGTGGACCCGGACATGGTCTCCAGGCGCCTTGATGAGCTGATTGCCGATTATATCAAGACCGGCCCGACCGCCGATGAAGTGCGCCGCGTGGCGACCCGGCAGGTCTCGGCCGAAATTTCCAGCCTGGAAGTGGTCGGCGGTTTTGGCGGCAAGGCGGCGACGCTGGCCGAGGGGCTGCTCTATTCCGGCGATCCCGGGCAGTATAAGAAGGATCTGGAGGCCATCGCCTCGGCCACCCCGCAAGCCGTGACCGCCGCGATGCAGCGCTGGCTGACCCGGCCGGTCTATGCCCTGCGCGTCGAGCCCGGCGAGCGGGAGGCCTATGAGGATGCCGCGGTGAGCGCGCCCGGCGTCGCCACGCCTGCGCAGGTGCAGGCCACCGCGCCCGCGCCGACCCTGCCGCTGCCGGCCGTGCAGCCGAGCCCGGCGCTGGTCTTCCCCACGGTCGAGACGGCGACGCTGAGCAATGGCGTGAAGCTGCATGTCGCGCGGCGCACGACCGTGCCCACCGTGCGCATCGCGGTCAGCTTCGATGCCGGCATGGCGAGCGATCCGCATGATCGCCTCGGCCTGAGCGCGCTCATGCTGGAACTGCTCGAAGCCGGCACGACGAGCCGCTCGACCATCGAGATTGCCGAGGAGCAGGAACGGCTCGGCGCCAGCATCGCGACCGCGCAGAGCATGGATCGCACATCCGTCTCGCTCTATGCGCTCAAGGCCAATCTCGCGCCGTCGCTCGACCTGCTGGAGGACGTGATCCGCAACCCCGCCTTCGTGCCCGGCGAGGTCGAGCGGCTGCGCGCGATCCAGCTGGCCGGCATCGCGGCGGAAAAGACGCAGCCGCAGGGGCTGGCCAGCCGCGCCATCTTCCCGCTGCTCTATGGCGAGGGCCACCCCTATGGCGTCTCTGCCAGCGGGCGCGGCGACACCGCCACCGTGGAGGCGATCACACGGGACGATCTGGCCCGCTATCACAATCGCTGGATCGTGCCGAGCAAGGCCGAGATTTTCGTCGCGGGCGACGTCACCATGGCGGAGATCAGGCCGCTGATCGACGCACATTTCGGCCGGTGGCCGCAGAACCGCATGGCCTCGCCGCAAAAGGATTTCTCCGTGCCGATCCCGCCCGCCAAACCGGGCATCTTCCTGATCGACCGGCCGCAATCGCCGCAATCCATCATTCTTGGCGGCTTCGTCACGCAGGCGCGGGGCAGCGACGATCTGGTGCCCTTCTATGCCGCCAACACGGTGCTGGGCGATGACTTCCTCTCCCGCCTCAACACCGATATTCGCGAGGTGAAGGGCTGGTCCTACGGCGTGCGCGCCTATCTCGCCACGCGGGCGGAGCGCAGCCCCTATATCGTCTCGGCGCCGGTGCAGGCCGACCAGACCGGCCCCGCCATCGCCGCGATGCGGGCGGATATGGCGCAATTCCTCGATGGCAAGGGCGTGACGCCGGCGGAGTATAACCGTGTCATCAAGGGCGAGATCGCGCAGCTGCCGGCGCGCTTCGAGACCGCCAGCGCCGTGCTCGGCCAGATGCAGGCCGATGCGCTGTACGGGCGGCCATTCGATTATGTCGAGAGCCTCGGCCGGCGTTATGGCGCGCTGACGCCCGCCAGCATGGACGCCGCCGCGCGCGCCATCATCGACCCGGCCGCGCTGAGCTGGATCGTGGTGGGCGACAAGAGCCAGATCGCCGGCCAGCTCGACGCGCTGGGCCTGCCGGTCACCGAGATTGACGCGGCCAAGCCGGCCGCCCGATAAGAGCCGCCATCAAACAGGAGACAAAGCATGGCCAAGGTCGACGGCGCCTATGATTGCATCACCAAGACCCCCATGGGCGACCAGTCCAGCGTGTTCACCATCGTCAGCGACGGCGATCATTTCAACGGCACCAATGCCGGCCCGCTCGGCTCGCTCGACGTGAAGGACGGCAAGGTCGACGGCAATCGCCTGACCTGGACGATGGACATGACCATGCCGATGCCCATGACGCTGACCTGCGAGGCGATCGTGAAGGATGGCCAGCTGACCGGCACGATCGACGCCGGCGCCTTCGGCACCATGACCATGGCAGGCACACGGCGCGCCTGACCGCGCGGGCCGGCGGAAGGAACGCGCGACCGGAGCAAACCGATCGCGTCACGCGCCGCTGTCCGGGCAGACGCGGGCGGGAGTGACCTAGGCCCTTGACGGCGGTGACGGGCGCCAGCCCGGGCAGTCTCTCGACGGCGCCGGCATCGCACCCAAGCCGCAAGCCGTGGCCGGCGCGGCGATCCGCGCGCTGCGTGTGATGATGCCACGGTCCATCCGCGTCGATGCCCGCTCGGCGGAGATAACGCTGCCCCATGCCGCGGCGCATCAGCGGCGGCCAGCGGTGGCGTTCACCGGCGGCTTGCGGACGTGCCGGCGCGCCTGACGATCGATCTGTGCGGGCGGTCGACTCTGGCTGAGGCCGGCGATGCGCGGGAGCCGGCGCCCTTCACCGTGGCGCCATCGTGACCCCGCGCCTTCACAGGCGAGGCAGCGCTTGGAAGAAGCCCGCCAGACGCCGTCCTGACCGGATGTCCCCATCCCGTTCGCGGCAACGCGCGCGCGCTCTGTCACAGGCGGGACGCCATGCAGGCGGGCGTTGGACGGGAGAACAAGCGGACGGATGGGGAGCCTCCGGCCGTGCCCCGGCATCGCCGCTCGCACCCCGCCTCCCGCAACGAACAATGCCGCCGCACGCCAGATCGCATGCAGCGGCATCTCTTTGCTCGTTCACGGGCAGGCAGGCGCCGGAACGCCGCCCGCCACATGCATCACTCGATGGTGACGGTCACCGCGCGGCGATTCTGCGCCCAGGCAGCTTCGTCCGAACCCAGCGCGACCGGGCGCTCCTTGCCGTAGCTGATGGTATTGATGCGGCTCGGATCGATACCCAGCGCCGCCAGGTAGTTTTTGGCGGCGTTGGCGCGGCGATCGCCCAGCGCGAGGTTATATTCGCGGGTGCCGCGCTCGTCGCAATGCCCCTCCACGGTGATGCGCTTTTGCGGGTAGCGCTGCAGCCACTCCGCCTGGCTGCGCAGGATGTTGCGCGCCGTGTCGTCGATATCGCTCTTGTCCGTGCCGAACAGGACATGGTCGGAGATGACGCTCGCGACGAAATCCGCCTGGCTGCCCGGCGTCACGCCGGACGGAGCCGGGGCCGCCGTCGACGGGGCCGGCGGCGTGGTGTCGGCCGGGGCCGGGGGCAGCGTTTCAGGTGCCTTCTTGGAACAGGCCGAAAGCGCAAGCGCCGCACCCGATACGATCAATGTGATGGTTCTCATGCGCATCGTTTCTTCTCCTACAAAAATCCCACGGAACAATTCAATTCGCCGCACGCTCGGGGCGCTTGGTCGACAAGTCAACCAAAAAACAGTCTAACATATGTGCATTGTCAATGCAGCAGCGGTCCCCAGGCCGGATCGGACCCGTCCACCGGCGTGGCGATCTGGCGCACATTCACGCCGGTCAGATCGACCTGCCAGATGGACGAGCGCCCGGAGCGCCCCTGCGTCGTGCGGAAAAACTGCAGAACACGGCCATTGGGCGACCAGGTCGGCGCCTCATCCTGCCAGCCATTGGTGAGCAGCCGCTCGCCGCCGCCATCCGGGCTCATCACGCCGATGCGGAAATTGCCCGCAATCTTGGTGAAGGCGATGAGGTCGCCGCGCGGGCTCCACTCCGGCGTGGCGTAGCGACCGCCGCCGAAGCTGATCCGGCGCTGGCTCGAGCCATCGGCGTTCATCACGTAGATTTGCTGCCCGCCCGAGCGATCGCTCTCGAACACGATTCGCGAGCCATCCGGCGAGAACGACCCGCCGACATTGATGCCCGGCGTGTTGGTGAGCCGCACCGAGCGGCCGCCGGCGACGGGAATCTTGTAGATATCCGTATTGCCGCCGCTCGCCATCGAATAGAGCAGGGTGCGGCCATCCGGCGACCAGCGCGGCGCGAAGACGGCGCCGCTGGTCTCCAGGATCGCGCGCTGCTGGCCCTGATCGACATCATAGATGTAGATGCGCACCGTCCGCCCGACATAGGAAACATAGGCGATCGACTTGTAATCCGGCGACCAGCGCGGGGTGAGCGCGAGGCTCTGGCCATTGGTGATGAAGCGGTGATTGGCCCCGTCGCTATCCATGATGGCGAGGCGCTTTACACGCTTATCCTTGGGGCCCGTCTCCGCGATATAGGCAATGCGGCTATCGAAGAACGGGCTCTCGCCGGTGAGGCGCGAATAGATGAGGTCGGCGCAGCGGTGCGCGGCCCGGCGCCAGTCGCGCGGGGCGACGACATAGCCCTGCCGGGTCAGTTCGCTGCGCAGCGCCACGTCGTACAGATAGCAGCCCACGGTGATCTCCGCATCGCCACCCGCCGAGCGGACGAAGCCCTGCACCAGCGCCTCGGCATTCATGCCGGCCCAGCGATCATAGCCGGGATTGGTCACCTCCGGCACGGTCGGCTTGTAGACGCCGGACGGGCCCATCGGCGTGAACAGGCCGCTGTTGCGCAGGTCGGTGGCGATCACCTCGGCGATCTTCTGCCCCAGCAATTCGGTCGAGCCGGCCGGCGTCTCGACATTCTGCTGCGTCGGCATGCCCGGAACGGCGATACGCAAATTGCTCTCGATCGTGTTGGTCACGTCGACACTGAGCTGGGCCGTGGCTGGCCCGGTGGTGAGAAAGGCCAGCGCCGCGAGGGCCCCCGCCATGGTGGTGCTGCGAAGTCTCTGCATCATTGTCCCAAACTCGCATAAATGCGGAGCGGCCGCAGCCACTTCCACTGATCATAATATTCCGGCGGCAAATCGCGAAACGGCGAGGCGCGCATCACCGCCTGTACGGCGCGCTCGGCATGAAGATCCGCCTGCGCGCGGTTGCTCGCCGTGATCCCCTCCTGCCCGATCACCTCGATCCGGCCAACCACCGCGCCATTCTGGTCGAGATGGACGCTCAGCAAGGTCACCAGCTTCTCCGCGTCCGCGCCCGAGGGCGGCCGCCAGAAGGGTTTGATCTGCCGGGTGATCTCGGCATTGAGCGCGCGCGCGGCAATCGGGCTCATCGGCGCGTTCGAGCCGGCCGTGGCGGGCGCGTTGCGCGGTGAAGGCGCGTCCGAATCGAGCCCCTTGAGGAAATCACTGCCCAGCCGCGAGGCCCGCGCCGGTGCCGGCTTGGGGGTCGGCTCGGCCTTGGCCTTCGCGGGCGCCTTCTCGGCCGGGGCCGGCTTGGTGCTGGCCTTGGGCGGCGTCTTGGGCGGTGCTTCACGCGGCTTGGGCGGTGCCGGCTCGACGGCGCGCGGCTTGGGCGGCGCGGGCGCAGGCGGCGCCGGGGTCGGCGGCGTGGGCGGCGCGACAGGGGCCGGCGGCGCCTCGGCCGGCTCGGGCGGCGCGGCGTCCGGCTCCATCGGGCCCTGCTCGGGCGCGGTGGCGACGAGCGGGTTTTCCGCCACCGGCTGATTGGTCGTGCTCTGGAGCGCGATGCTGTCCGCCAGCGTCACCTCGATCGTCGCCGGGCGCGGCGGCAGCGGCGCGGTGGTGCGCAGCAGGCCGAGCGACAGCGCACCGAAGAGCAGCACATGCCCCGCGGTCGCAACCCCCAATCCGATACGCTCGCTGCGGTCCATCATCAGCTGCCTATGGCTCGCGCGATGAACGGTCGATGGACGAACGCGGTTCCTCCGTCGCCCCCGTCGTCACCAGCGCCACACGATCCAGCCCCGCGCGATTCAACTCGCCCATGATCCGCATCACCCGGCCATAGGCCAGGCTGGTATCCGCCCGCAGGAAGAGCTGATCGGTCGGCTTGAGCTGATCGCGCAGCAGGGCGAGGCGCTCGGACAGCTGATCCTCCGGCACACCTTCATCCCCGATGAACAGCGCGCCCTCGTCATTGATGGACAGCACGGTCGGCTTCTCGTCCTGCTCCAGCGCCTTTGCGCGCGTTTCGGGCAGCTTGACCGGCACGCCGGTGACGAGCAGCGGCGCGGTGACCATGAAGATGATGAGCAACACGAGCATGACGTCGACCAGCGGCGTCACGTTGATCTCCGCCATGGGCCCCGCCCGCCGGCGACGGCCGCGTTTGCTGGGAGGCACGCTCATCCGGCTTCAAGCTCCCGGCTGAACGTGGTGTAGAGCCCGTCCGCGAAGCGCGAGAGCCGGCCTTCCAGCCGGTTCACGCCGTGGCTGAAGCGGTTATAGGCGATCACCGCCGGAATCGCCGCGAACAGGCCGATGGCGGTGGCGAACAAGGCCTCCGCAATGCCCGGCGCGACGACGGCAAGGCTGGTATTCTGCTCACCGGCAATGGCGGTGAAGCTGCGCATGATGCCCCACACCGTGCCGAACAGGCCGACGAACGGCGCCACCGCGCCCACGGTCGCAAGGATGTTCAGCCGATCGGAAATCTTGTCGATCGCGCCGCCAACGGCCGAACTCATCGCCGTGGACAGGCGATCGCGCGTGCCCTCCGGCTGCATCTTGCGCTGGCCGGTGGAGCGGCGCCACTCGCCCACGGCGGCGTTGAGGATCTGCGCGCTCGGCACATCGTCGCGGCCGCGCTCGCGCACGAAACTGTCCGTATCGGGCGACTTCCAGAAAGCGCGCTCGAACGAATCGCAGCCCTTGTCGACACGGCGCAGGCGCGCCGAGAAGGTGAGGATGATCGCCCAGGTCCAGATACTGGCGAGCAGCAAGCCCACCATCACCAGCTTCACGATGATATCCGCCTGGAGAAACAGCTTCCAGGGCGAGAGCGAAATGGGATCGCCGGACAGGGCGGGCGCGGCGGCGGCCAGCACGGTGGACAGGGTCAGGGACAAGGGGTGGTCTCTCCTCGGAAACGCAACTGATTGAAGCGGTCGATCCAGTCGGCCGGCTGACGGCGCGGCCGGCCGGCCGGATCGATGAAAGCAACGGTGACGCCGCCATCCGACAGCAGCCGGTCCGCACGCCAGACGGCTTGCGCAATGACACAGCGGACGGCGCTGACCTGTTCGATGCGGCTGCGCACGATCAGCGCATCGTCCAGCCGCGCCGGCGCATGATAGCGCAGATTGACCTGCGCCACCGCATAGCTGCCCACGCCCGCCTCATGCGCGGCGCGCTGATCGATGCCGGCCACGCGCAACATGTCCGAACGGGCGCGCTCCATATAGCGCAGATAATTGGCATGATAGACGACGCCGGACAGGTCGGTATCCTCAAAATAGACACGCACCGGAAACACATGTTCCCCGCCCGTGAAAAGCCCTGAAGCAGGCAGAGAGTCCGAGATGGGCGACATGGCCGGGGAACCCTAATCGAGCCGAGTCGCGGGGGGAAGCCCCTGAAATGCGCAATTCGCACGGCCTGTGCCTCCGGTCGTCTCACCACGGCCACGCATCCGGCTCCAGTCGAGCCGCCCAAGGGCTTGACGAGGTAACCTGTAGGTGACAATTATCACCTGCAGGTTACATTGCGGGGACGCGGCCATGAACAGGATCGAACGCGCGGAACGGCTGACGCGGTGGCGGGCGCATGTCTCGCACGTGCTCGGGATCCTCTTCGTCGTGCAGGGCTTTCGGGCCGCGGACTGGCGCGTCATCCAGCCGACCGATTATGCGCAGCTCGTCGGCTGGGCGGTCTGGCTGGCGGTGCTGCTGGGCTTTTTGCTGTTCGGCAGCGGCCTGCTGCATGGCCCGGCCTTCGGCGCGCTGGTCAATGACGAGACGACGGCGGCCAACCGCCGCGCCGCCCTGCTCGCCGGCTTCTGGGCGATGCTGCTCACCGCCGCGATCTGCTATGGCGCGAGCTTCACCATGGCGCTGGCGGTGCGCCCCGCCATCCATGTGATCGTGGCGATGGGCGTCGGCGTTGCGCTGATGCATTTCGGCAGCCTTGAACGACGAGCGCTCAAGGCGTGACGCCCCCGCTGCACAATCGCCTGCGCGCCCTGCGCGAAGCGCGCGGCTGGACACAGGCGGAACTGGCCGAGCGCACCGCCGTCAGCCGCAAGACGATCAACACGGTGGAAAACCGCGTGTTCATTCCCTCGACCGTGCTGGCCCTCAAACTGGCGCGGGCGTTCGAGCGGCCCGTTGAAGACCTGTTCTGGCTGGAAGACGACGCCCCGGCGACGTAGCGACTGGCCAGCGCGGATCGCCATTCAGAAGATGGCGTGCCGACAATGGTGGGTTTTCGTGACCCGGCGTGCAGCGGGCGAACGGCCCATGGGCACCGGACGTGCGGAAAGGCGCCATTGGCAGGCCGTCAGGGCTGAAGGCGATCCGCTCTAATCGAACAGGCCGCCCTCGCTCCCGTCCGGCGGATTGAGGCCGAGATGCTTCCAGCCCGGCGCATTGAGGATGCGGCCGCGCGCGGTGCGGGCGATGAGGCCGAGCTGGAGCAAGAAAGGCTCGATCACATCCTCGATCGTGTCGCGCGGCTCGGACAGGCCGGCCGCCAGCGTCTCCACGCCGACCGGACCGCCTTTATAAATGTCCGCGATCATCCGCAGATAGCGCCGGTCCATCGTATCCAGCCCGAGTTGGTCGACCTCGAGCCGGGTCAGCGCGCCGTCGGCCGCCGGCGCATCGACCAGATCATGCCCCGCCGCATGGGCGAAATCGCGCACCCGGCGCAGCAGCCGCCCGGCGATGCGCGGCGTGCCCCGCGCCCGGCGGGCAATCTCCCTGCAGCCATCCGGCGCGATCGGCAGCCCCAGCAACCCGGCGGCGCGGGCGATCACCTGCTCCAGCTCGCTCACCTCATAGAAATTGAGCCGCACCGGAATGCCGAATCGATCGCGCAGCGGCGTCGTCAGCAGGCCCTGCCGGGTGGTCGCGCCGACCAGCGTGAATTGCGGCAGGTCGATGCGCACCGAGCGCGCCGAAGGCCCCTCGCCGATCATGATATCGAGCGCGCGGTCCTCCATCGCGGGATAGAGAATTTCCTCCACCGCCGGATTGAGCCGGTGAATCTCGTCGATGAACAGCACATCGCCTTCATCGAGATTGGTGAGCAGCGCGGCCAGATCGCCCGCCTTGGCGATGACCGGCCCGGAGGTGGAGCGGAAGCCCACCCCCATCTCGCGCGCGACGATCTGCGCCAGCGTCGTCTTGCCGAGGCCGGGCGGGCCGAAGAACAGCACATGATCGAGCGCTTCGCCGCGCGCCTTGGCGGCTGCGATGAACACGCGCAAATTCTCGCGCGAGGCCTTCTGGCCGATAAAGTCGTCCAGCGACCTGGGCCGCAGCGCGGCATCGACATCCTCGCTCGCGCGCTGGCCGGAGAGCAGGGGGCGGGGATCAGCCATAGGGACGAGACTTTCCGGAAACCGACATCATCGATGCGAGCGACATCGCGGCGCGCCGGGCGCCAGCCGCGCCCCTCACTTCGCCGCCTTGCGCAGGGCGAGGCGCACCAGCGCATCGAGGGTGGCACCCGCGCCCAGCTCGTCCAGCGCCGCGCCGACCGCCGCCGAGGCCTCGCCGGGCCGGAAGCCGAGCGAGGCGAGCGCCGCCAGCGCATCGGCCTGCACGCCCGAGGCGGCGACGCCGCCGCCGGCATCGGCCGCGCCGCCAATCGCCAGCGCCGAGGTGGCGATGAGCCCGACCTTGTCCTTCAACTCCCGCACGATGCGCTCGGCCAGCTTGGGACCAACGCCGTTGGCGCGCGCCACCATCGCCTTGTCCTGCGTGGCGATGGCGCGGTGCAGCTCGGCCGGGTCGAGCACGGAGAGGATCGCCAGCGCCACCCGCGCGCCCACGCCCTGCACGCCGGTGAGGACCCGGAACCAGTCACGCTCCGCCTCGCTGGCAAAGCCGACCAGCCGGATGGCATCCTGCGCGACCAGCATCTCGGTATGAGCTGTCACCGCCTCCCCCACCGGCCCGAGCGCGGCGAGGCTGCGCGCCGACATGCCGACAAGATAGCCGACGCCGCCCACGTCGATCACTGCATGGTCAACGCCGGTGGCGCTCAACAGGCCTTTGAGATGTGCGATCATCGGGCGGGTCTAGCGATGTTCCCGCTTCGTTTCCACTCCTTCCGTGCGAGGGCCGCACAGGGCGCATCGTCCCGTTTCGGCCGGGCGACTTGGCTGCCCCGCCCGGCTGGCGAACAGCCCGCGGCTGGTCCGCGCCCGCGCCGCCGATGCCCTCATCGCCGGGGCGGCGGCGATTCGCTTGCCCCGGCCGTGTTTGCGCAGACGGGCATGCCCCGCGCCCGGCGTCATCGCGCGTGCCGGCTGCTCGCGGCGGCGCGCCTTTCACGATCGCCATGGCGGACCGGCCGCCACCCCCAAGCCAGCCCCATGACGCCCTGGCCGCATGGCGGCGAGCAGGGCCAGGGAATCCACGCCGTTCCATTGACAATAATGCGCGCTTTGCCTATCGGCGCGCCTTCGGACAGTCGGCCATCCCGCGAGCGGTGGCCCATTGCTGTCGCCCCGATACCGATTCGAATTTGAGGAATGAACGATGAAGCGCACCTTTCAGCCGAGCAATCTGGTTCGGAAGCGCCGCCACGGTTTCCGCGCCCGCATGGCGACCGTCGGGGGCCGCCGCGTCCTGAACGCGCGCCGCGCCCGCGGCCGCAAGAAGCTGTCCGCCTGACAGACGACGCCGGGCGCGCTGTGGGTCGGATGACCCGCCGCGCCGATTTTCTGGCGGCGAATCGCGGCCAGCGGGCGCCCATGCCCGGCTTCGTCCTGCTGGTGCGCGATCGCAAGGATGGCGATCCGGCGCCGCGACTCGGCATCACCGTTACCAAGAAGATCGGCGGCGCTGTCATCCGGAACCGGATGAAGCGCCGTTTCCGTGCGCTGGCGCGCGCCGCCCTGCCCTCCCTTGGCATTGCCGGCGCGGACCATGTGCTGATCGGTCGGGCCGGGGGCGTGGAGCGGGATTATGCCCGGCTCGCCGCCGAGCTGGAAACCGCGCTCAGGCGCCTCGCTGCCCGCAAGGACAAGCCCGCACCGCCCCGGAGCGACACCGCGCCGGACCAGCCCGGTTCGGCACAATCCGCAACGGGCCCCGCCGCGCCGGGCGCATGATCGCCCGGCTGCTCATCCTCATCGCCCGCTTCTGGCAAGTGGGGCCAAGCCGCATCCTGCCGCCGACCTGCCGCTATTCGCCCAGCTGCTCGCAATATGCGATCGAGGCGCTGCGCAAACATGGCGCGATAAAGGGTGGCTGGCTGGCCATGAAGCGGCTATTGCGCTGCCACCCTTGGGGCGGTTGCGGCCATGACCCCGTGCCATGAGGCACGGCAACGCCGACATATCAGCCGGCCAGTGACAAATACGGGAAACGAAACGACGTGAGCGACAAGCGTAATCTCCTCCTTGCCGTGGTGCTGACCATCGCCATCCTGTTTGGCTGGCCCTATATTTCCAATCACTTCTTCCCGGTCGCGAACCAGCCGGCACCGGTTGTGGCGGGTGCGCCCGCCGGCAGCGCCGCCCCGGTCGAAAAAGCGCCCGAGGCGATCCGCGAGACCGCGGTGGTGCTCAAGGAAAGCCCACGGCTTGCCATCGAGACGCCCAAGCTCAAGGGCTCGATCAACCTGAAGGGCGCGCGCATCGACGATATCGTGCTGCCGCAGCAGAAGGAAACGATCGCCAAGGATTCGCCGCCGGTCCGCCTGTTCAGCCCCAGCGGCACCAAGGACGCCTATTTCGCGAGCTTCTCGTGGATCGGCCAGGGCGCGACCCTGCCGGACGCCAACAGCCTGTGGACCGCTGATGGCGCCACGCTCACGCCGGACACCCCCGTCAGGCTGCACTGGGACAATGGCGCGGGCCAGCGCTTCGTCATCGCCCTGTCGATCGACAAGGATTATATGCTCACGGTCGCCCAGACCGTGGAGAATCGCAGCGCCAACAGCATCGTGGTGCAGCCCTATGGCCTGCTCTCGCATCTTGGCGTCGCCAGGACCCCCTCGACCTGGACGATCCACACCGGCCCGGTCGGTGTGTTCAACGACAAGGCCAATTACAGCGTCGACTTCAAGGATCTCGACAAGGAGGGCGCCCAGCGCTTCCAGACCACCGGCGGCTGGCTCGGCTTTACCGATCTCTACTGGCACGCCGCGCTGATCCCGGCGCAGTCCAGCCCGATCGAGGCGCAGTTCCGCGCCGGGGCGGACAAGCGCTATCAGGCCGACATCACCTATGCGCCGGTCACCCTCGCACCGGGCAAGAGCGCCACCACGGCCAGCCGGCTGTTCGTCGGCGCCAAGGAAACCAGGGTGCTCGAAGCCTATACCGACAATGCCGGTGTGATGCTGTTCGATCGCGCGATCGACTGGGGCTGGTTCCGCTGGTTCGAGAAGCCGATCTTCTACCTGCTCGACTGGCTGTTCACCGTGATCGGCAATTTCGGCGTGGCGATCATCTGCCTCACCTTCATCGTGCGCGGCCTGATGTTCCCCATCGCCCAGCGCCAGTTCGCCTCCATGGCGGCGATGCGGGCGATCCAGCCCAAGATGAAGGCGCTGCAGGAGCGCTACAAGGACGACAAGCCCAAGCTCCAGCAGGAGATGATGGCGCTCTACAAGACGGAGAAGGTCAACCCGCTCGCCGGCTGCCTGCCCATCTTCCTGCAAATCCCGATCTTCTTCGCGCTCTACAAGGTGCTGATGCTGACGATCGAGATGCGCCACCAGCCGTTCGTGCTGTGGATCAAGGATCTCTCCGCGCCCGATCCGCTGCATGTGCTCAACCTGTTCGGGCTGCTGCCCTTCACGCCGCCCGGCTTCCTGGCCATCGGCCTGCTCGCCATCATCCTGGGCATCACCATGTGGTTGCAGTTCAAGCTCAACCCGGCGCCGATGGACGATATGCAGAAGCAGATCTTCGCCTTCATGCCGTGGATCATGATGTTCGTGATGGCGCCGTTCGCGGCGGGGCTGCTCATCTACTGGTGCACGTCCAACATCCTCACCATCGCGCAACAATGGTGGCTGTATCGCCAGCATCCGGTGCTGAGCCAGAAAGTAGCCAAGTAGATGACGGACCAACCCGACATGGGCGAGCCGGAGCCCGTGCGCGACGAAGCCGCGCAGGCGCAGGCGATCGAGGAGGCCCGGCGCATCTTTGCCGGGCCGATCAACTTCCTGCTCTCGGCGCCCAGCCTCAAGTTCCTGCCCGAGCCGATCACCGAGGAAATCGCCTTTGCCGGCCGCTCCAATGTCGGCAAATCCTCGCTGATCAACGCGCTGACCAGTCGCAACGGCCTCGCGCGCACCTCCAACACGCCGGGGCGCACGCAGGAGCTGAACTTCTTCGATGTCGGCCCGACCGAGAGCGGGCCGCCGCGCTTCCGCCTCGTCGACATGCCGGGCTATGGCTATGCTCGCGCGCCCAAGGACATGGTGCGCGCGTGGAAGCATCTGGTGAACGACTATCTGCGCGGCCGCGCGGTGCTGCGCCGCACCCATGTGCTGATCGACAGCCGCCATGGCCTCAAGGATGTCGACCACACGCTGTTCGACATGCTGGACGAGGCGGCGGTCAGCTACCGGGTCGTCCTGACCAAGGCGGACAAGGTGAAGGCGAGCGAACTGGCCGAGGTGCGCGAGCGCACCGCCGCGGCGATCCGCAAGCGCCCCGCCGCCCACCCGGAGATTATCGCGACATCGAGCGAGAAGGGCATGGGCCTGCCCGAACTGCGCGCGGCGGTGATCGACGCGCTGACCTGAGCGGACTTGCCCCGCCCCCGTTGATGGCGACTTGAAAATACCGCGAAAACGCCGCATTCCCGGCGGGGAGGCGCGCATGCTCAAACTCATCATCGGCAATAAGGTTTATTCGAGCTGGTCGCTGCGCGGCTGGCTGGCGGCCCGGCAATCCGGCCTGCCCTTCGAGGAAATCACCGTCCCGCTGTTCGACGAGGCATGGCCCGCGCGCAAGGCGCAGCCCGACCTGGCGCCATCGGGCGGGAAAGTGCCGGTGCTGTGGGATGGCGCGACCCCGATATGGGACAGTCTCGCGATCATCGACTATCTCGACATGCGCTCCGGCAACACCCGCTTCTGGCCGCTGGAGCCGGCCGCGCTCGGTCTCGCCCGCGCCATGGCGGCGGAAATGCACGCCGGCTATGTGCCGCTGCGGCAGGCCTGCGGGATGAACCTGCGCCATGTCCTGCCGCCCGCCCCGCTCAGCGCCGAGGTGACCGCGGACATCGCCCGCATCCTCCAGCTATGGGACGAGGCGCGCACCCGGTTCGGCCGTGAGGAGGGCGACTTTCTCTTCGGCGCCTTCGGGGCGGTCGACATCATGTTCGCCCCGGTCGTGACCCGCTTCGTCACCTATAGCGTGGCGGTGCCGCCCCCGGCCCGCGCCTATATGGATGCCGTGCTCGCCCACCCGTTCATGCGCGACTGGATCGCCGGGGCGGAAGCCGAACATTGGGTGGTGCCCCGGCTGGAACCGGTGCCGGAACGCCCCTAGGGCATCCGCTCCGCCACATAGGGCGTGCCATCGCGGTGCTGGTAGCCCGCCCCGGTGAAGATCATGTCGATGTCCGAATAGCCGCCTCCGGCCGCGCGATCGCCCGCGCTGACGCACAGGAAGACGCAGTCCGCCGCGCTCCGGTTGACCAGATGATGGCCGTTGCGCACGCCGGCCGGCCAGCCGGCGCAATCGCCGGCGCGCAGCAGCGTCTCGCCGGAATCCTCGATCAGCACGGCCTCCCCGCTCAGCATCACGAGAAACTCATCCTCGCCATCATGCCAGTGGCGCTGCGACGACCATGCGCCCGGCTTGAGCAGCACATGGCTGACGCCCAGCGCGCCGAAGCCGGCCACCGGCGCGAGGCGGCGAAGCCGGCGGCCGGCGACCGCCGCATCGAACGGCGCCGGATAGCCCGTGCCCGCGCGCAATTCCGCAAGATCCAGATCGATTCGGGGCATGATCCTCTCCTTTCAGGCCGGTGGCGCATGGGCTAGAATGAGCCGCCTGCAAATACCAGCCGCCGCGTGCAGCGCCGCCCCGGAGGACCAGCCATGATGCAGCTATCAGGCACCATCATCGTCGCAAGCTGGACGCTGTTCCTGCTGGTCTGGGCGCTCAAATATCGCGGCAACAAGGAGAGCATCCTCGTCCAGCCCCGGCGCGAGCGCCTGGCCTATTCGCTGCCGCTGCTGCTCGGCGTCATCGCCATGAGCGCGCTGCCGGCGCGGCTCTGGCCACCGCTGGGCGTGCTGGCCATCCCGCTCTGGCCGCGCAGCCCCGCCAGTGTCGGCGCCGGCGCCAGGCTCGCGCTGCTCGGCCTTGCCCTCGCGCTGTGGGCGCGCTTCACGCTCGGGCGCGACTGGAGCGGGCTGGTCACCCTCAAGCGCGACCATCGGCTGGTGACCAGCGGCCCCTATGCGTGGATCCGCCATCCCATCTACACCGCCATGATCGCACTGTTCGGCGCGCTGATGCTGGCCTTCGGCACGGGCGGGGCGATCATCGGCTGGCTGCTGATCATCGCCAGCTGCCAGGTGAAGCTGCGGCAGGAGGAAGCGCTGATGCTCGGCCGGTTTCCGGAGGCCTACCCGGCCTATATGGCGCGCACCCGGCGGCTGCTCCCCTTCCTCCTCTGAGCGGTCGGTCTTTTATCGCCGCGCCGGCTGTTTCCATCCGGCATGAAAATGCTCTAACGCCCGCTGCATGACCCTGCCCCTCACCGACCCCGCCGCGCTGGCCGAAGCGCTGATCGCCTGCCCCTCCATCACGCCCGCCACCGGCGCCGTGTTCGATTGCCTCACCGCCATGCTGGAGCCGCTCGGCTTCACCGTCGAGCGGTTCATCGATGGCGCAGGCGAACCGGAAGGGCCGGTCGAGAATCTGCTGGCGGTGCGGCGCACGGGCGCTGGCCCCCACCTCGCCTTTGCCGGGCATCTCGATGTCGTCCCGCCCGGCGAGGGCTGGACGAGCGACGCCTTCCGTCCCGAGCGGCGCGGGGAACTGCTCTATGGGCGCGGCGCGGTGGACATGAAGGGCGCGATCGCCGCCTTCGTCGCCGCGGTCGCGCGCGAACCGGCCGGGCCGGGCACGCTCAGCCTGCTCATCACCGGCGACGAGGAGGGCGACGCGATTTACGGCACCCGCGCGCTGATGCGCCACATGGCGCAGCGCGGGGTGACGCCGGACCTGTGCATCGTCGGCGAGCCGACCTCGGTCAGCCGGCTGGGCGACACCATCAAGATCGGCCGGCGCGGCTCGGTCAATATGTGGATCGCGGTGGAGGGCGTGCAGGGCCATGTCGCCTACCCCCATCTTGCCCGCAATCCCATCCCGCCGCTGCTGCGCATCCTCACCGCGATCGAGGCGATCGAGCTGGACCGCGGCACCGACTGGTTCCAGCCGAGCAATATCGAGCTGACCGACCTGATGGTCGGCAACCCGGCCACCAATGTGATCCCGGCGCGTGCGACGGCGCGCCTGTCGATCCGCTTCAACGACCTGCACAGCGGCGAGGCTCTGACCGAGCAGATTCGCGCGCTGGTCGAGCAGGAAGGCGGCACGCTGACCGCGAAGATCAGCGGCGAGGCATTTCTGACCCGGCCCGGCGCGCTCTCCACGCGGGTCAGCGCGGCGATCACGGCGGAAACGGGCCTGACGCCCGAGCTGTCGACCAGCGGCGGCACCTCCGACGCGCGCTTTCTCAGCGCGCTGTGCCCGGTGGTCGAGTTCGGCCTCATCAACGCGACGATGCACAAGCTGGACGAAGCCGTATCGCTCGCCGATCTGGAGCAGCTGACCTGCATCTACCAGCGCCTGATCACCGCGCCCACCGATTCTTAATGGTCTCGCGGCTAGGCTGGACGTCATGAGCCAGCCCATGCCTGCCTATCGCATTGACGCCGACCCGGCCCGTGGCCTGCTGACCATCGTCATGCACGGCTATTGGGATCAGCCGACCTTCGACCGGTTCGCCGCTGAATATGGCCGGACGTTGCGCCAGATGCATGCCAGCGGGAAGCTCGACCATGCCCTGGTCGACGGGCGTGCCTTTGCCGTGCAGGCGCGGTCCATCTCCGACCAGTTTCGCGATCTGATCGCCCGGCACAGCCCCTGGATGGCGCGGCGGACGGCCACCGTGGTCCCGGCCCAGCTCAACAAATTGCAGGCCGAGCGCACCGGAGAAGCGATCGAGGCGCATTATTTCACGGATAAGGACGCCGCAAGGGCCTGGCTGTTTGCCGCGCCCTGAGGCGCAGGCGATCAGTGACCGCGCCGCAGGATGATGTAAAGCGCGCCCTCGCCGCCATGCCGGGGATGCGCCCGGCGCACGCTGGCGACGCGGCTCGCATGGGCGCTGCGGCTCAGCCAGTCGCCGATCTCCGCACGAATAGCGCCGCGCTGGCGGGCTTCGCCGGGGAGCGGCGCGGGACGCGGCTTGCCGGTGATCACGAGCAGCACACGCCACCCGTGCCACAGCGCCTCATCCAGCAACCGCTCAAGGCGCACATGCGCCGCCGCGAGATTGAGGCCGTGCAGATCGACAGTGATATCCGGAATCAGCAGGCCGCCGCGAATGCGCTTCTCCCAGCTGCCATCGAGCACCGCAGCCGGTGCGGGCGCACGGACCGGCAGGGGCGGCGCGAGCGGCCGCGGCGGCGGGATACGCCCCTTGACGCGCGGCCGGGCCAGCGCCTCGGCAAAATTGTCCACGGGCGGCGGCGCCACCGGCACCGGCGGCAAGGGCTTCGCGCGGCGCAAGGGCGTGACGGTTTGCGTCAGCTTCTGCCAGAGCGCCTTTTCTTCAGGGCTGAGATGACGGCGCGGCATTTTGCTGCGTCAGGCGGTTATAGGTGCCGATCGGCAGCAGCAGCAGCGCGCTGCCCCGGGCCGCCATGCCGCCGGCAATCGCACGCGCCCGCTCGCCCGCACCCCAGAAGGTGTCGAACCGGTTCGCGCCCTTGATCGCGCCGCCGGTATCCTGCGCCACCCACAGGCCATTGGGCTCGGCCCGGTCCATGGAGAGCAGCACCGGCGCGCCCAGCGGTATGAAGGTCGGGTCGGCCGCAACGGTCGCTTCCTGCGTCACCGGCAGGCCGAGCGCGCCCAGCGGCCCGGCGCCGGTCAGCTCGCGGAAGAACACATAGCTCTTATTCTCGTTCATGATCGCCGTGCCCTCGACCGGGTTGGCACGGATATATTGCATGATATCCTGCATCGAGCCGGCCTGGATCAGCCCCCGATCCTTCATCAGCTTGCCGATGCCGGTATAATCGCGCCCGTTCTGGCCATCATAGCCGACGCGCATGATGCTGCCATCGGGCAGGCGCAGGCGGCCGCTGCCCTGGATCTCCAGGAAGAACAGCTCGACCGGATCATTGGCATAGGCCAGCTCCAGCCCGCGCCCGGCCAGCGCGCCGGCCGTGATCGCGGCGCGCGCATCATAGGGGATGAACGTCGTGCCGCTGACCTTGCCGCGAATCCGCTTGCCCTTCAGGCTATCGCTGAACAGGCCGAGATCGACCTCGATCAGATCGGCCGGGCGCTTGTAGAGCGGCGTCGTGCAGCTGGCCGTGGCGGTGCGGCACCCGGTGATCTCCGGCTCATAATAGCCGGTCGCATAGGCCTTGCCGTCGCCCACCTGCACCAGTTCGAAATAGCGGCGGAAAAATTCGCGCGCGTTGGATTCGCTCCAGCTCGCCGCCGCGCTGCATGCCTGCTGCCAGTCGCTCCCGCTGGTAAGGCCGCTCTGGTCATTGCGCCGCTGCAGCGAGGGGCAGGAGATGCGGAACGCCCGCAAGGCCAGCGCCGTGCGCTCCCCGGCCGGCAGCACCGTGTCGATGGCCGGGCCGAGCGCCAGCCCGGCCGCCACGGCCGCGCCGGTGCCGGGCGCGACCGGCGCGGTGGGCGGCGTCACCGCGATGGGCGGGCGCGGCGTCGCCGGCTGCGGTTTGACGCCCGGCTCGCTTGGTGCGGGCCGGCCGCCGGCCGAGCCGGGCGGAATCACGCTGCCGCAGCTCGCCAGCGCCAGTGCGCCGACAAGGAGGGCAAGCCATTTCACAGGATTTCGAGCGGCGACGGGCAATGGTCCGAGGTGGAGCGAGCGTGGCATGAACGGCATGCCGCTCAGCCTTCGTCCGTCTCCACGAGCTGCCAGTTGGGATCGGCGCTGCGCAGATCGCGGCCGAAGGTCCAGGTCTCGACCGTCGGCACCGCATCATCGAGCGTGCCGGCGACAACCGTGCCGTCGCGATCGCGCGTGACGGCGGACAGATCGGCCTCGAAGCGGACGGCGACCAGCGCATAGCCCTGATCGACGCTCGCGCTGATGATATTGGCCTCTTCGATGCGCACCAGCTTGTTGTCCAGCGTCAGCCCGGCGGCCTCGCGCTCCGCGATGGCGGCGCCGAAGGCCTCCTTCACGTCCGAGTCGCAGTAGCGCGCCAGCGTCTCGCGGTCGCCCTTCCAGAAGGCTTCCAGGATGAGGCCGTAGGCGGCGCGCGCGCCGCCGATGAACTGGCCGACATCAAAGCTGCGGTCCGCCGCGATGAGCGCCCGCATGCCGGACTGCGCGGGCACCGCCACGATGGTTTCCGCCGCGCGCTGGCCCTGTGCGCCGCCGTCGCCCTGCGCGCTGGCTTGCGCGCGAGCGGCGACCGGGCGGTCATCGGCCGGTGCCGGCAACTGCTGCTCGTGGCCGGTGCGGCGACCAAGAACGGAAAACAGCCGCAGCGCCAACAGGGCAAAGATCATGGCCAGAACGACGATGACGGTCACGTGATGTGGACCCTTCTGAAAAACTCTCGAACGTGCGAGACATAAGCGGTCTTGGGCCGAGATTCAAACCTGCAACGGCCAAAGGTCCGCTTATCTTAGCCATCAGGCTCAAAAAAGCATCAATAATCGCCGGACGACGGCCCGCCGCCGCCACGGCGCGGCCTCGCGCGCGCAGGCGGCCTTGCCCCTCAAATCATTGCGGTGGCCCGGCACGCCTGCTAAGCGCGCGCTCCATGGGCAGGCCGCTGCCCTGCGATTTTCCCAGCGCCCCCGCCGCGGCGAACAGGCTCACGGCATGGCGGCAACAGCCTGAAGGACACAAGTGACATGACCGACACGACCGCAAACGGCGCTGACACCCAGCCACAGATCGGCCTGATCGCGCAATATGTGAAGGATCTCTCCTTCGAGAACCCCAATTCGCCGGGCGTCTACCAGTGGCAGGAGCAGCCGCAGATCGACGTCAACTTCAACATCAGCAACGAGAAGGCTGCCGACGACGTGCACGAAGTGTCCGTCAAGATCACCGCCAAGGCCGTGGCCGAGGCCGGCACCGCCTTCGCCGTCGAGCTGGTGTTCGCCGGGTTGTTCGGCATCCGCAACGTGCCCGAGGACCAGCTGCGTCCGTTCCTCTATGCCGAAGCGCCGCGCCTGCTCTTCCCCTTCGCCCGCCGCATCCTGTCCGATGCCGTGCAGGATGGCGGCTTCCCGCCGCTGCTGCTCGACCCCATCGACTTCGGCGCGCTCTATGTGCAGCAGCAGGACCAGATCCAGGCCGCCGTCGAAGGCGCACCGGCCGGCCACGCCTGACCCGCACGGCCGACGGGGGGCGCCGGCGATGAACCTCGTGCGAGCACTGGGATCGGTGGGCGGGCTGACGCTCGCCAGCCGGGTGCTCGCGCTGGTGCGCGATTCGCTGGCCGCCCGCTATGTCGGCGCGGGCTTCGCGGCCGACGCCTTCAACGGCGTCGCCTTCCGCCTGCCCAACATGTTCCGCGCCCTCTTTGCCGAGGGCGCGTTTTCCGCCGCCTTCATCCCGATGTTCAACGCCAGGGCGGAGAGCGACGGAGGCCTCGCCCAGGGCTATCGCTTCGCCGAGCGCGCGCTGGCGCTCCTGCTGCCGATCCTCATCCTCTTCACCATCGTCCTGCTGGTCGCCGCCTGGCCGCTGACCATGCTGCTCTCCGGCGGCTTCACCCGCCAGAACCCGACGCATGAGCAGCTCGCCTATGCCGTCACCCTCTCGCGCATCACCATTCCCTATCTGGCGCTGATCAGCCTTGCCTCGCTGCTGGGCGGCATATTGAATTCGCTCAACCGCTTCTGGGTCAATGCCGCCGCGCCGATCCTGCTCAATGTCGCGATGATCGCCGGGCTGTTCTTCTTCCATGGCGAGAATGCCTATGAGACGGCGCGGGTGCAGGCGATCAGCGTCACCGTCGGCGGCGTGCTGCAACTGGGCTGGCTGCTCTGGGCCTGCCGGGCCGCCGGGGTGAGCCTGCGCCTGCGCATGCCGCGCATCGATCCGGACATGCGCGAGCTGTTCAAGCGCATCATCCCGGCTGCCGCCGGCGCCGGCGCGGCGCAGATCAACCTGCTCATCTCCACGGCGCTGGCCGGCTGGTTCCTCGCCTCCGGCTCGATCACCTACATCTATTATGCCGACCGGCTGAACCAGCTGCCGCTCGGCCTGATCGGCATCGGCCTTGGCACCGTGCTGCTCCCCACCGTCTCGCGCATGCTCGCGCGCGGCGAGGAGAAAGCCGCGATGGAGACGCAGAACCGGGGCATCGAGCTGGCGCTGTTCCTCACCCTGCCGGCCGCCGTCGCCTTCATCGTGGCGGCCGAGCCGATCGTGCGCGGGCTGTTCCAATATGGGCTGTTCACCGCAGAGGATGCGCGGCGCTGCGGCTGGGCGCTCTCCGCCTTCTCGATCGGCCTGCCCTCCTATGTGCTCGTGAAGGTGCTGACGCCCGGCTATTATGCGCGCGGCGACACCAGGACGCCGGTGCGCTTCGCGATGATCTCCATCGTCGTCAACATCATCGGCAACATCATCCTCATCCCCACATTGGGCCATGTCGGCCCGCCGCTCGCCACCGCGCTCGCCTCCACCATCAATGTGGCGATGCTCTACCGGACGCTGCGGGCGCGCGGTCACTTCATCGCCGACGCCCAGCTTGTGGGCCGCTTGCCGCGCCTGGCCCTTGCCGCCGTGCTGATGGGCGTGGTCGTCTTCGCCGGCAAAACTTTGCTTGATCCGTGGCTGGGCGGCAGCTTCGTCCAGCGTTATGCCGCGCTGGCCGTGCTTGTCGGCGCGGGCGTGGCGCTCTACGGCATTGCCTGTTTCCTCACCGGCGCTTACCGGATCGCAGACTTGAAGGCGCTGCTCCGTCGCCGCGCCGCCAACCAGGGTTGAACCATATCATGCGCGTGCTCTCCGGCATCCAGCCGACCGGCAATCTCCATCTCGGCAATTATCTCGGCGCAATCCGCAACTGGGTGAGCATGCAGGACGAGATGACCGGCGATTCCCGCTGCTTCTTCTTCCTGGCGGACATGCACTCGATCACCGTGGCCGAGACGCGCGAGCAGCGCCTCGCCAATGTGCGCGACATGACGGCGGCGCTGGTCGCCTGCGGGATCGATCCGGATCGCTCGGTGCTGTTCAACCAGGCGCGCGTGCCCGCCCATGCCGAACTGTGCTGGCTGCTGTGCGGCACCGCCCGCATCGGCTGGATGAACCGCATGACCCAGTTCAAGGACAAGGCCGGCAAGAACCGCGACAGCGCCAGCGTCGGCCTCTATGTCTATCCGGTGCTGATGGCCGCCGATGTGCTGCTCTATCAGGCGACCCATGTGCCGGTGGGCGACGACCAGAAGCAGCATCTGGAACTCACCCGCGATGTCGCCACCAAGTTCAACACGGATTTCGACGTCGAGCTGTTCACCCTGCCCGAGCCGATCATCCCCAAGCAGACGGCGCGGATCATGTCGCTGCGCGATGGCACGTCGAAAATGTCCAAGTCCGACCCGTCGGAAATGAGCCGCATCAACCTCGCCGACGATGACGACCAGCTTCTCCAGAAGATCCGCAAGGCGAAGACCGATGCCGAGCCGCTGCCGGGCGAAGCCGCCGGGCTGGAGGGTCGCCCCGAAGCGCTCAACCTCGTCGGCATCTATGCCACCCTCGCCGGCACCACGCCGGACGCGGTCTGCGCGCAGTTCGCCGGGCAGGGCTTTGGCGCGTTCAAGCCGGCGCTGGCGGACCTGCTGATCGCCACGCTCGCGCCAATCCGCACGCGTTACGTCGCGTTGCGGGACGATCATGCGGCGCTGGACGCCATCCTCATCAAGGGCGCGGACAAGGCTGCGGCCGCCGCCGAGCCGACCCTGCGCGGCGCTTATGAAGCGATGGGCCTGATGCGCTGAAATCGCGCCGGAAACAGATATTCAACGGCAGTTCATTTGATCCAAGGTAAAAGGGCGCTAACTTCGTCTTACAGGGTGCATCCCCCACCCGGGAAACGGACAAACCATGATGAACAAGCGTCTTTTGATCCTCGCCGCCGTCTCCGCCCTGTCACTGGGCGGCCTGGCAGGCTGCACAACCGGTTTTCGGGCCGATGTCTCGCGCTTCCAGCAATTGCCGCCGGCGCAGGGCCAGACCTTCACGGTGATGCCCGGCGAGGCCCGTCTCGCCGGCAGCCTCGAATTCAACCATTATGCCGATCTGGTGGCCCAGCGCCTCAGCGACCAGGGCTATGTGCATTCCACCGACCCCGGCGCGGCGCAACTCGTCGTGACCCTCGACTACGGCATCGACAAGGGCACGCAGCGCATCCGCTCCTCCGGCTTCGGGCGTGATCCCTTCTTCTACGATCCCTTCTATTATCCCGGCTATTATCGGGGTTGGGGGGGCTGGCGCGGCCGCTACATGATGGGCTTCAACGATCCCTTCCTCTGGGGCTCGGGCTTCAGCGACATTGAGAGCTATGTCGTCTACCAGAGCCGCCTGCGCATGAAGATCAACCGCGTGGACGGCGAACCGCTGTTCGAGGGCACCGCCCGGGCGCAATCGGTCAGCAACAAGATGACTTATCTCGTGCCGAACCTGATCGACGCGCTGTTCACCGGCTTCCCCGGCAAGAATGGCGAGGAAGTCCGCGTGACGGTCGCGCCCGAGCCCAAGGGCTGAGACCACCACCAGCGGCGGCGGGCGGTCCTCGCCGCCACTGCAACGGCAGCGGCAATGGCAGCGGCTCTGCGCCGTCACGCGACGGCGCGGACCGCCCTCCCTCCAGCATCGTGCGAGCGCCTGTTCCGGCCGCTGCAATCACGGATGCCCAATCACGGGTAACGGCGACTTGAAGCGGCCGATCGTCTGCGCCGCTCCGACCATCTGTTGGCACACCCCCGGAACGACGCGCCTCGCGACCGGAAACGGCCGCTAGCCTTCCTCGACCAGCGGGGCATCCGGCGGCGGCGTCTTGCCGCCGCGCGTGCGGCGGAACAGCGAGCGATCGGCATCGTTGAACGCCCATGTCCAGACGATCGCGCAATAGGCGAACAGCATCGCGGGCACGCCGACCACCAGCTCCATCCACTCATATTGCCTGGGCAACTGCGTGAAACCGGTGCCGATCAGGATCGCGACCAGCGCGGCGACGATCAGCCGCGGCCGCCACACGCCAACCGGCGCGCCCAGCAGCGCCCGCAGCAGCCACGCCTTGACCAGCGACGCGCAGCCCAGCGCGAGCGCCAGCGCCAGCGCGGGCATCGCCGCGACATACAGCTCCGACATGCCCAGCCGGCGCGCCGCGAGGATGAGGATGATGGTCAGCCCCGCCTGCAGCGCGATCGTCGCGAGCGAGACCGCAAGGTTGCGCAGCCGCGCCAGATAGACCAGCGCCGCCTCGCTCACCACGGCGGGCGCGGCCAGCACCTCGGCCGCGAGCAGGCCGGCGAGCGCGCCGGTGCCGGCGACGAAGGTGGGGCCGACAAGCCCCATCACCGCCTCGCCCGGGATGCCAAGCGCCAGCGCCACGCCCAGCTGCGCCGCCACGATCCAGAAGCCCACCTGGCTGACTTGCCGGGCAATCGCCTCATAATTGCGCAGCCGCACGTTGCGCGTGATGACCGGGCTCAGGATCGGCTCAAAACTGCTCTTGAGCTTCTGCGGCAGCGAGGCGACCTGCTGCGCGACATAATAGATGCCCACCACATAGGGCGTGGCGAACAGCCCGAGAATGGCGAGATCCAGCCGGCGGGTGCCCCAGTCGATGGCATCGGCCGCGGCGAGCGGCAGGTTGCGCGCGGCCATGCCCCAGAGCCGACCGGGATTCGGCCGCCAGCCGCGCGGCCAGCCATAATGGCGCAGCAGCGGCCAGAGCGTGGTCGCCATCGCCGCCACGGTCGCGGTGACATAGGCAAGGATCAGGCCGTCCCGCGTCGAATAGAAATAGAAGACGAAGGCGGCGATGCTGATCGTCCATGGCTCGACAATCGAGCGGGCGCGCACCGTGGCGGCGATATTATAATGATAGGCGCAGGCGGCCAGCGCCACATCGGTCATGGCAATCGCGATGACGACAAGCGGCAGCAGCTGGTCCAGCCCGTTGAGGCCGCTATTGGGGAACATCGCCTGCGGGAAGAGCAGCAGCGCGCCCGCCGTCACGCAGCTGCCGATCAGGCAGAGCAGCAGCCCGTCGGCCAGCACATGGGATTGCGGCCGGCTATCATGCGCGAGCTGCTCGGCCAGGCCGCGCTTGAGGCCCATGGTGGCGAGCTGCGCGGCGAATTCGACGACGAGCACGGCATAGGCGAAGCGCCCCAGCACCGAGGCGCCATAAAGGCGGCCGGCGATGAACAGGAAGGGGATGCGCGCCGCCAGTCGCAGCACGAACCCGAAAATATTGGCTCGCCCCCCCTTGGCCAGCGCGGCGATATCATCGCGCTCGGCTTGCTCGGCCTGCGCCGGCGCATTCGTCATGCAAGACGCTCCTCGACGCCGCCCATTGACATGGACACCGCCTGCTTAAGCATGTTGACGCCGCCGCGCAAAGTTTTGCCGTCCACGGGACTGTTACTCCGCACGCAACGGCCGCGCGAGCAGCGCACCGATCACGTCCGGCACATTGCTGGCGCCCGCGAGCAGATCGCAGACCGCCGCCGTGACCGGCATCTCGACGCTGCGGGCGCGCGCCGCCTCGCGCAGCACCGGCGCGGTGAACGCGCCTTCCGCCACGGTGCGGCGATCCGCGAGCAGGGCAGCCGCCGCGCGGCCTTCGCCCAGCCCCTGCCCGAGCGAGAAATTGCGCGAACTGGTCGACGAGCAGGTGAGCACGAGATCGCCAAGGCCGGAGAGGCCCGCCAGCGTCTCCGCCCGACCACCCATGGCGAGGCCGAAACGCGTCATCTCGGCAAAACCGCGCGCGATCAGGGCCGCGCGGGCATTCTGCCCCAGCCCCGCCCCGGCCACCACGCCGCAGGCAATGGCGAGCACATTCTTGACCGCGCCGCCAATCTCCGCGCCGGTCACGTCATCGGAGACATAGGGCCGGAAGGTCGGCCGGGCGATCATCGCGGCCAGCGTGCCGGCGAGTTGCTCGTCCTGCGCCGCGAGCGTCACCGCCGTCGGCAGCCCGGCCGCCACTTCATGCGCGAAGGTGGGGCCGGACAGCATGGCGATGGGCGACCCCGGCATCGCCTCGGCCGCGACCTGATGCATGAGCTTGTGGCTATGCGCCTCGATCCCCTTGGAGCAGAGGATGAGCGGCTGCCCCTGCGGCGTGAAGCGCGCGAGCACGCTGCGCATATGCTGCGCGGGCGTGACGACGAGCAGCGCGCGCGCCTCCTGCAACAGCGAGGGATCATAGGTCGCGCGGATCAGCGGCGAAAGCATCTGGTCCGGCAGATAATCCGGATTGGCATGATCGCTGTTGATCGCGCGCACGACCTGCGCATCGCGCGCCCAGAGCAGCACATCGCTGCCGCCGGACGCCAGCACCTGCGCCAAGGCCGTGCCCCAGGCGCCGCCCCCCACGACCCCGATCGGCCGGTCTTTCCTCATGCTTTCACCCCTGCGCCGCGCACCGCTTCCGCCGCCGGATCGAGCGGCCAGCGCGGCCGCGCCGGCACCGCCAGATCGTCGATCAGTCCCGCGCCGAAGCGCTCGCAGCCCGCCCAGCCGATCATCGCGCCATTATCCGTGCACAGCCACAGCGGCGGCGCGACGAAGGGCAGGTCATGCGCCCGCGCCAGCGCCTCCAGCCCCGCCCGCACCGCGCCATTGGCCGCGACGCCACCAGCGACGACCAGCGCGCTCGGCCGATCGGCCACCGCCAGCGCGCGCTTCGTGCGGTCGACCAGGCAGTCGACCACCGCCTGCTGGAAGCTAGCGGCGATATCGGCATCGCGCCATTGGCCGCTCTCGACCGCGCGCATCACCGCGCTCTTGAGCCCGGCGAAGGAGAAATGCGGCTCCGCCGTGCCGAGCAGCGGGCGCGGCAACGGCACCGCGCGCGGATCGCCCTCGCGCGCCAGCGCTTCCACCTTGGGGCCGCCGGGCATGCCGAGGCGGAGCAGCTTGGCGGTCTTGTCGAAGGCCTCGCCCGCCGCATCGTCAATGGTCGTGGCGAGCCGGCGATAATCGCCCACGCCGCGCACTTCGAGCAGCTGGCAATGGCCGCCCGAGACGAGCAGCAGCAGATAGGGAAAACGCAGTGACGGATCGGCCAGCCGCGGCGAGAGCGCGTGGCCTTCGAGATGATTGACCGCAATCAGCGGCTTGCCCACCGCATGGGCGAGCGCCTTGCCGGTCACCAGCCCGACCATCACGCCGCCGATCAGCCCCGGCCCGGCTGTCGCGGCAATGGCGTCGACATCGGCCAGCGCCATGCCGGCATCGTCCAGCGCGGCCTGCACCAGCGGGATCAGCGCCTCGACATGCGCGCGCGCGGCGATTTCCGGCACCACGCCGCCATAGGGCTGATGCGCGGCTTCCTGCCCGGCAAGGCGATGCGCGAGGATCGCGCGATCGCTGCCGACGAGGGCTGCTGCCGTCTCGTCGCAGCTCGATTCCAGTCCAAGAATGATGGGCATGACGTTTTCCTCTAGAGCCCCGCGTCGCGAGGGTCTATCGGCTTTCCATCCATGACTGTCGTTCCTCCCTCCCCCGCCTCGCCGTTCCGTCTCGGTTCGCGCGGTTCCCCCCTCGCGCTGGCGCAGGCCGCGCTGACCGCCGCCGCGCTGCGCGCCGCCCATGGCTGGACGGAAGATACCATCCGCATCGTGACGGTGACGACGAGCGGCGACCGCATCCAGGACCGCGCGCTGGCCGAGATTGGCGGCAAGGCGCTGTGGACCAAGGAGCTGGACCGGGCGCTGCTGGAGGGCGAGATCGACTGCGCCGTCCACTCGATGAAGGATGTCGAGACGATCCGGCCCGAGACGATCATCATCGCCGCCATGCTGCCCCGCGCGGCAGTGGAAGACCGGCTGATCGGCGCGCCGTCCATCGCCGCATTGCGGCCGGGCGCAATGATCGGCACCAGCTCGCCGCGCCGCGCCGCACAATTGAAAGCGCTGCGGCCGGACCTGCAAACCACGCTCCTGCGCGGCAATGTCGCGCGCCGGCTCGCCCGCGTCGAGGCCGGTGATATCGACGCGACCTTGCTGGCGGCGGCCGGTCTCGACCGGCTCGGCCTGGCCGATACCGGCGCGACCATATCCGTCGAGACGATGCTGCCGGCCGTGGCGCAAGGCGCTGTCGGCATCGAATGCCGCGCCGATGATGCGGGCACCGCCGCGCTGCTGGCCGCGATCAACCACCGCGCGACCGAGCGCTGCGTGCGCGCCGAACGGGCGCTGCTGCTGGCGCTGGGCGGCACCTGCCACTCGCCGATCGCCACGCTCGCACGGGAAGTGGGCGCGGATATCCATCTGCGCGCGCAGATCCTGCGCGAGGATGGCAGCGAGCAGGTGGACGGCGAGGCGCTGCTGCCGGGCGGCGCGCTCGATGGCGCGGCCGCCCTTGGCCGGCAGCTGCTCGACCGCGCCAGCCCGGCCCTGCGCGCCTTGTTCACGCCATGAGCCGGCCGCTCCTGCTGCTGCGCCCGCAACCGGGCAATGACGAATCCGCGGCCCGCGCGCGGGCGCTGGGCATCGCGGTCATCCAGCGCCCGCTGTTCGAGATCATGCCCCTCACCGCCGACGCACTGCCGGACGGGCCGTTCGATGCGCTGCTGGTGACCAGCGCCAATGGCGTGCGCCATGGCAGCGATGTTGTACGTCGCTTCATCGATTTGCCGATCTTCACCGTGGGCGAGGCGACGGCGGACGCCATCCGCGCCCTTGGCGGCCACCATGTGCAGGTCGGCGGCGGGGACGCGGCCACCACCATCCCGCTCATCGTCGCGGCCGGCCATCGCCGCCTGCTCCACCTGTGCGGCGCGGATGTGCGACCCTTCGACCCGCTCGGCCTCGCCATCACCCGGCACAGCGTCTATCGCAGCGCGGCGCTGGACAGCCCGCCGCTCACCGACCTGCCGCCAGCCGTCATTGCGGTGCATTCACCGCGCGCGGGCGAGCGCCTCGATGCGCTGATTCCGGCCGGCCGGGGCGATCATATCCTCATCGCGATCAGCCGCGCCGCGGCCGATCTGGCCGGCCCCGGCTGGGCGCAAGTGCAGGTCGCGCCCGCGCCGGACGATACGGCCTTGCTGCGCCTCGCCAGCGCGCTATGTAAGAACGCCTCTTGATCCAACCGGCGAGGAGCATGGCAAGTAGTATCGAGCCCGATGGCGACGAGATCGCGGCGGCCGGAGCGCGCAAGCCTTCCCGCTCGCGTCTGGTCGTCGCGCTGACCTTGCTTGTCGTCATCGGCGTGCTGGCCGTTCTGGTCTGGGCTTTCCTCAACCGGAACGACCGGCTGCCCTGGAGCGATCTGGTCAGCGGCCCGGTCGCGCAGACCGGCCTCAACGGTGCCTCCAATGCCACCGATCCGACCGGAACCACGCCGGTTTCGGCGGCGCTCGCCCGCGCCCCGGCCCAGCCGCTGAATGGCGACCAGCAGGCCGTGCGCATGCTCGACCTCGAACAGCGGCTCACTCGTGTGGCCGTCGCGGCGCAATCGGCCTCCGGCTATGCCAACCGCGCCGAAGCCATGATGATCGCCTTCGCCGCGCGCCGCGCGCTCGATAGCGGCGCGCCGCTCGGCTATGTCGAAGGCCAGCTGCGGCTGCTGTTCGGCGATGCCCAGCCCAAGGCGGTGGCCACGATCGTCAATGCCGCCGCCGAGCCGGTGACGATCAGCGATCTGCGCGCCGGGCTCGATCGGATCGCGACCGCCGAGGCACAGGGCGCGCCGGACGAAAGCTGGTGGAGCGCGCTGGTCGACGAACTGCGCGACCTGGCCGTGATCCGCGCCGCCGGCACCCCGCCGCCGGCGCCCGAACAACGGATCGCGCGGGCGCGCCTCTATGTCGAATCCGGCCAGATCGAGCGCGCCATCGGCGAGGTCTCCGCGCTGCGCCAGCAGGCCGACAGCGTGCGCTGGCTGGAGCAGGCCCGCCGCTACAATGAAGCCCATCGCGCACTGGACGTGATCGAGGCCGCCGCCATTCTCGAACCGCGCATGGCGCCCCCGGCAATGCCGGCGCCCGAGGCCGCCGGCCAGCGCTGAGACCAAGCGCCTGCGCAGACCTGCCGGGCCGGCCCTGAACAGGGCCTTGCCCCGAGCCGCCGTCGGTCCAGCCTCTTGCTCGCAAGGATGGCGGGCGGCGAATGGCGCATGGGCAACTGCCCCATGAGCCCGAGGCTCCCGGCCCGGGCTGCACGCAACGCCCAACGGGGAGCCTAGCTCCCCCAGCGCAAATCGGCTGGGACGCGGCCTTGCTCTCCTTGCCAGCGCTTCGGCTCAGGCCGGCAGGACGAACAGGTCCGCCAGACCGGGCGGCACGCGCATCAGCCGGTGGCTCTCCAGCGCGATCATCGCCCAGGTGGTGCGCGCGGCGACCCGGACCCTGCCATCCGCGCCGGAAAATTCGACGATGCGATCGAAGCGGGCGCCGCGCGGCGGGTCCGGCACCCAGCTGCGCGCCGTCACCATCTCGCCCGCGCCGACATTGCCGCGATAATCAATCTCGTGGCGGGTCACCACCCAGCCATAGAGGCGCTGCGCCTCGGCCGGGGCGAGCGCCTGCCAGTGCGCGGTGGCGATGGCTTCCATCCACTGCACCCAGACGGCATTGTTGACATGCCCCATGATGTCGATGTCGGCCGGCGTGGCCATGATCGTCATGGAGAAGACGCCGCTCATGGTCGCCGCGCCATCCGGGCCGAAGCGGGGGCCCTGACCCCGCCACCGGCGATGGCGCGGCGCGCCGTCACCCCTCGATGCCCAGCTGCCAGAGGATGAAGGCAAACTCCTCGGCGGTTTCGCGCAGCGATTCCCAGCGGCCGGATTTGCCGCCATGGCCCGCTTCCATATTGGTCTTGAGCAGCAGCAGCCCATCGTCCGTGCGGGTGGCGCGCATCCGGGCGACCCATTTGGCCGGCTCCCAATAAGTGACGCGCGGATCGTTCAGGCCCGCCGTCACCAGCATCGGCGGATAGGCCTGCGCCCGCACATTGTCATAAGGCGAATAGCTGGCGATCAGGTCATAGGCGGCGGCGTCCTCGATCGGGTTGCCCCATTCCGGCCACTCGCCCGGCGTCAGCGGCAGCGTCTCGTCCAGCATCGTGTTGAGCACATCGACGAACGGCACATGCGCCACCACCGCGCCCCAAAGCGCCGGATCGGAATTGACGATGGCGCCCATCAGCTCGCCGCCGGCCGAACCGCCAGCGGTCGCGATGCGGCCTTCGCTGGTATAGCCGCGCGCGACGAGACCGCGCGCCACGTCGACGAAATCGTTGAACGTGTTGGTGCGCTTCTCCAGCTTGCCATCCTTATACCATTGCTGGCCCAGATCATCGCCACCACGAATATGCGCGATGGCGAAGGCGAAGCCGCGATCGACAAGGCTGAGGCGCGAGGTGCCGAAGCCCGGCTCCATGGCGATGCCATAGGCGCCATAGCCATAGAGATAGAGCGGCCGCGAGCCATCCAGCGGGAAATCGCGGCGGTGGAGGATGGAGACGGGGATGAGGGTGCCGTCCCGCGCCGGGATCATCAGCCGCGCGCTGGCATAGAGCGCGGGATCGAAGCCGGAGGGGATCTCCTGCACCTTGAGGATCTCGCGGTGGCCGTCCGCCAGCGTATAATCGAGCACGGTCTCCGGCGAGACCATCGATTCATAGCTGATGCGCAGCCTGGTCACGTCATATTCGGGATTGTCATCGAGCCCGGCGACATAGCTCGCCTCGGGGAAATCGAGCCGTTTGGCGGTGTTGGTCGCGTAATCGCGCAACTCGATCTGGTCGAGCCCGGCCTCGCGGCCTTCCGTCACGTAGAAGGTTTTGAACAGGCTCACATCGGTCAGGTAGAAATGATCGGTGGCGGGCAACACCTCTTCCCACTGGTCCGGCGTCTCGATGCGCGCGCGGGCGAGGCGGAAATTGGGATGGGTGTCGTTGGTGCGGATGTAGAGCCAGCCCTCATGCTCATCGACATCATATTCGCGCTCGACCTTGCGCGCCGCGACGAGGATGGGCGCGGCGGTCGGGTCACTGGCGGGCACGAGGCGGGTCTCGCTGGTGACATGGTCGCCGCTCGCGATGACGATCCAGTTCTCCGCCGAGGTGATGCCGACGGAGACGCGGAACCCCTCATCCGGCTCATGATAGAGCAGCACATCATCGGCCGCATCCGTGCCGAGGCGGTGCAGCATGGCGCGATCGGTGCGCCACTGGGCATTGGCCGGCGCATAGACGAGCGCTGTATCGTCCGTGGTCCAGACCATGGCGGAGAGCACATCCGGGATCACGTCCGGCAGCATGGCGCCGGTCGTCAGGTCCTGAATGCGCACCGTGTAGCGCTCGGACCCATTATCATCGACCGCATAGGCAAGCAGCCGGTCGTCATTGGAGATGGCGACGCCGCCGAGGCGGAAATAATCCTTGCCCTGCGCCAGCGCCGGCTCGTCGACGATGAGCTGATCGGCCGAGCCATCGTCCGGCGCGCCGACCGGGCGGCGCCAGTGGCGGCGATATTGCTCGCCCGCCTCGAAGCTGCTCCAGTAGATGAACGCGCCGTCCTTTTGCGGCACCGAGCGGTCATCCTCCTTGATGCGCGCCTTCATTTCTTCGAACAGCGTATCGACCAGCGGCTTGCGCGCGCCCATCTGCGCATCGAAATAGCGGTTCTCGGCAGTGAGATAGGCCAGCACATCGGGATCGGCCACATCGGGATAGCCCGGATCGCGCAGCCACGCCCACGGGTCGTCCAGCGTCCGGCCGTGATGGATGGTCTGGTGCGGGCGTTGCGCCGCGAGCGGCGGCCGGGATGTGTCGATCATGACGCCGGGATAGGCGAGCGCGCGGCGCGGCTCAATGACCTTGCGCAGGGAAAGCGCGCGCGCCGATCAGTCCGGCCCGTCATAGTCGGCCGTCACGTCCTGCTTGGTGCCGGTGAGGCGCACGGCCCGGCGACCGGCGACCACCGGCAAGGCGGACAGACGCATCCAGCGCCGCGCGCCATCGGGCCGGCTGATCTGCGCATCCAGCGTGAAACCGCGATGATGCTTGATCGCATGGGCCCGCAATTCCTCCATCGCGCGGCGGGACCCCGGCCGATAGAGCGAGACTGCCAGCGCGCGCGTCGGCGGCTCGCCCGGCGGTAGGCCGAACAGGCGATAGACAGCGGGCGACCAGATCAGCGCGCCGGTCTCCAGCAGGCAGGTCCATATCCCGACAGGTCCGGCATCGCCCTGGTCCGCAAGGTCCGGCCGCGCCAGGAGCGGCACGCGCTCGGCCGCCTCATAGAGCGGCCAGCTGTGCGAGAGAATGAGCGATTGCGCCACCATGCGGTCCCATAGGCTGTGAGCGCGATCCTATGGCGCCATGCCGTTAAGGATTTGTTAGAGCGCATGGCCCGCTGGCAAGCGGCGGCAAATCGCCTATGTTGGCGGCAGCGAAACAATCAGGATTGCCCCATGTCCAGCCATGAAGACCGCCTCAAGGCCCTGCGCGCGCAATTGCAGCGGCAGGCGCTCGATGGCTTCGTCGTCCCGCTCACCGACGAGCATCTCTCCGAATATGTCGGCGCCTATGCCCAGCGGCTGGCGTGGCTGACGGGTTTTCTCGGCTCGGCGGGCAGCGCCGTGGTGCTGCCGCAGGAGGCCGCGATCTTCGTCGACGGGCGCTATACCCTGCAGGTGCGCGATCAGGTGGATGGCGCGCAGTGGACCTATGAGAGCGTGCCGCAGACCAGCACCGCCGCATGGCTGGGCGCCCATGCCCCGGCCGGCGCGCGAATCGGCTATGATCCCTGGCTGCACACAAGGCGCTGGGTCGAGGAAGCGACGCGGGCGCTGGCGAAGCAGGGCGCGACCCTCGTGCCGGTGACCGCCAACCCCGTCGACGCGGTGTGGACCGACCGGCCGGAGCCGAGCAAGGCCCGCCTCGTGCCGCATGACGAGCGCTATGCCGGCATCGCCAGCGCCGCCAAGCGCGCGGACATGATCGCGTGGATGAAGGCGCAGGATGTCGACGCCACCGTGCTGACCGCGCTCGATTCCATCGCCTGGACGTTCAACATTCGCGGCGCGGACGTCGCCCGCACGCCGGTCGCGCTCGCCTATGCGCTGCTCCATGCCGATGGCCGGGCCGAGCTGTTCGTCGACCCGGCCAAGGTCAGCGCGGACGTGCGCGCGCATCTGGGCAATGCGGTGACGATCCGCGACCGCGCCGACTTCACCGCCGCGCTGCATGATCTGGCCGGCCAGAGCGTCGCGGTCGACCCCGAACGGGCGGTGGCGGCGATTTTCGAGGCGCTGGAGACCAGCGGCGCGACGATCCGCCCGCTGCGCGATCCGGCCGTGCTGCCCAAGGCGGTGAAGAACGCCGCCGAGATCGCCGGGCACCATGCGGCGCAGGCGCGCGACGGGGCGGCGCTCTCCCGCTTCCTCCACTGGCTCTCGGTGGAAGGCCCCAAGGGCGGCGAGACCGAACTGACCGTCGCCGACCGGCTGCAACGCTTCCGCGAGGAGACGGGGGCGCTGGTCGACCTCTCCTTCGACACCATTGCCGGCGCCGGGCCGAACGGCGCCATCGTCCATTACAAGGCGAGCGAGGAGACCAGCCGGCCGGTCGAGACGGGCACGCTGCTGCTGGTCGATTCGGGCGGGCAATATCGCGACGGCACCACCGACATCACCCGCACCATGGCGATCGGCACGCCGAGCGACGCCATGCGCCGCCACTTCACGCTGGTGCTCAAGGGCCATATCGCGCTCGCCGGCGTCACCTTCCCCGCCGGCACGCGCGGCAGCCAGCTCGATGTGCTGGCGCGGCAGTTTCTCTGGGCGGAAGGGCTCGATTATGCGCATGGCACCGGCCATGGCGTCGGCAGCTTCCTCTCCGTGCATGAGGGGCCGCAGCGCATCGCCACCTATGCGGCCGGCGACGAGCCGCTCCAGCCGGGGATGATCCTCTCCAACGAGCCGGGCTATTATGAGACCGGCGCCTATGGCATCCGCATCGAGAATCTGGTGCTGGTGGTGGAGCGGGCCATTGCGGGGGCCGAGAAGCCCTTCCTCGGCTTCGAGACGCTGAGCCACGCGCCGATCGACCGCGCGCTGATCGACACCGCCCTGCTCACGGCCCAGGAGCGCGACTGGGTCGACGCCTATCATGCCCGGACGCTGGACATCGTCGGCCCGCAGCTGGAGGGTGACGCGCTGGCGTGGCTCGAAGGGGCCTGCGCGCCGCTCTGAGCCAGCGCAGCGGTTTCGCCTGACCAAGGCGTCAAAGGCCGGCGCGGGGCGAGCGGTCGTCTCAGCCGGTCGCACGCCGCAGGATGGTCGCCCGGCCAAAGGCGATCGGTCCGGGCGCGCATCGCCGGGCACCAGCAGCGCGTTTTATCGCGCCGCTCCGCAGCCGGTCAGCGCGGCCTCATGCGCCTGTCCACCCCCACCAGCGCGAAGCCGGCCAGCAGGAACCCGACCGCGATCGCCGCCGCATTGGCCAGCACCTGCGCCCAGCCGAGCTGGTCCACATCGATGAACGGATAGGCATAGCGCCCGTCCTGCGCGGCGCGGGCGAGCGCATAGGGCAGATAGGCGAGCGGCAGCATCGCCCAGCGCACCGGATCGACCCATGACAACCCGCCCCGGGGCGCGACCAGCAGCCAGAAGGCCAGCATGAGCGGCGGCATCACATAATGGAGGATGACATTGGCGACATAGGCCCCGCTGCCAAGCTCCACCATGCCGCGCAGCAGCAGCGCATAGACGATGCCGATGAGCAGCATGATGAGCGTGACGCAGCCGATGATCCGGGGCCGGAACAAGGCGCGCGCGCCCAGCGCGATGCCCGCCATCACCACCACGGTGAAGAGATTGCCGATGATGGTGAAGAAACGCAGCATCGACCACAGCGCGCCGCCGGCCGATCCGGTGATATCGAGCGAGACGCCAAAGCGGATGGCGAGACCGGCCAGGCCGACCAGCGCGACCAGCCCGGCTGCGCTGCGGGTGCGGATGGGCAGGGCTGTCATGGGCGCGGGTCTCCGGGTCATGTCTGGCAATGGGGGCAGTAGAAGGTCGAGCGGCCGGAGTCGACGCGCCGCCGCACGGTGCCGCCGCAGGGGCAGGCCTCCCCCTCGCGGCCATAGACGCGCCATTCCTTGGCGAAATAGCCCAGCTCGCCATCCGGCCGCGCATAATCGCGCAGGGTGGAACCGCCCGCCGCGATCGCCGCGCGCAGCACCGTGCGGATCGCCTCGACCAGCCGCGCCAGCCGCGCCTTGCCGATGCGCCCGGCCGCGCGGGTGGGCGCGATCCCGGCCATGTTGAGCGCCTCGCACACATAGATGTTGCCAAGGCCGGCGACGGTGCGCTGATCGAGCAGCGCCGCCTTGATCGGGGTCGCCCGGCCGGCGAGGACGCTGGCGAGATGATCGGCGGTGAAGGCCGCGCCCAGCGGCTCGGGCCCCAGCGTGACGAATGCCGGATAAGCGCCCAGCGCCGCGCTCTCGACGAGATGGACGAAGCCGAAGCGGCGCGGATCATGCAGGGCGAGGCGGTGGCTCGCCGTCTCGACCAGCAGATGGTCGTGCTTGCCGATCTCGGAGGGGTCGATCCGCCAGCGGCCGGACATGCCGAGATGGAAGATCATCGTATCGCCGCGATCCGTCTCGATCAGCCCATATTTGGCGCGACGCGCCAGCCCGGTGATGGTCGCTCCGGTGAGGCGCTGGCGCAGATCCACCGGGAAGGGAAAGCGCAGATCCGCGCGGCGCGTCTCGATCTGCGTGACGCGGGCATGCTCCAGCACGGGGCGCAGACCGGCGATGGTGGTTTCAACTTCGGGAAGTTCAGGCATCGCCCCTCAATAGGGAGCATGACGCCCGCCGCCAACCGCGATCAGCGGGCGAGAGAGCGCAGGATGGCCATCCAGCGGGATGATGCGGGAAACATGTTCCCGCCAGCACCCTGCAAAAGCCGCGCACGCACCGGCCGGATTACCGTTGTGCCGTTCGACAATAGCGTGCCCCGCGCATGTCGATACGCATCGCGTCCACGCCGGCGGCTCCCTTCGGCGATCGCCCCAGCGCCTGCACGTCCAGACGGCCCGACTTGAAGGTCGATGGCCTCGTCCGCCCCATTCCCGTTTCCCGCACCGTTGCAGCCGCGCATGCCCATGACAAGGCGCCCGGCTCAACCCGCCACAGCCCGCTCGGTCCATTTTGCATTGGCTCAGGGCACCGTCCCGGCCCGCTCGCACCGACATAGACGGGGCGGGAACACGCTCGCCGCGCCCCCGCCCCGTCATCGTCTCAAACCCGGCACCCCGCACGCTTGCGAACGTGCCCGGCGGCGCTCAGCGGGCGATACCGCCGGCCGCCAGCACCGCCAGCGTCACCAGCTCGGACGCCGTCGACGCCATGGTGGCGACCTGCACCGGCCGGCCCATGCCGATGAGCATCGGACCGATCACCGTCTCGCCGCCCAGTTCGCGCAGCAGCTTGGCCGAGAGATTGGCCGATTGCAGGCCCGGCATCACGAGGATGTTGGCCGGGCCGGACAGGCGGCTGAACGGATAATTGCGCGCCACCTGCGGATTGAGCGCGACATCGGGCGGCATCTCGCCCTCATATTCAAAGTCCACGCCGCGCTGGTCGAGCAGGGTCACGGCCTCGCGAATATTGTCGAGCCAGTGCCCCGTGGGGCTGCCGAAGGTGGAGTAGGACAGGAAGGCGACGCGCGGTTCATGCCCCATGCGCCGGGCCACGGCGGCGGTATCGGTGGCGATATCCGCCAGCTCGGACGCGCTGGGCCGCTCATTGACCGTGGTATCGGCCATGAACACGGTGTGGCTGCGCCCGACCAGGATATGGATGCCGAAGCAGGTGCGCTCCGGCGCCGGATCGATGACACGGCGCACTTCCCGCATCGTTTGCGAATAGGGACGGGTGACGCCGGTGATCATCGCATCGGCCTGCCCCATCTCCAGCAACAGCGCGCCGAAGATGTTGCGATCGCGATTGACCATCCGCTCGCAGTCGCGGCGCAGATAGCCGCGCCGCTGCAACCGCTCATAGAGCCTGTCCACCATGCCGGGGACGAGCGGCGAATTGACGCTGTTATGCACCTCGAAGCTCTCGGCATCCTTGACGCCCAGTTCGCGCAGCTTGTCATAGACTTCCTGCCGGCCGACCAGCACCGGAATGCCATAGCCGCCGTCACGGAACTGGATGGCGGCGCGCAGCACCACCTCTTCCTCGCCCTCGGCGAAGACCACCCGCTTGGGCGACGCCCTGGCGCCTTCATAGGCGAGCGTCAGCACCGAGGTCGTCGGATTGAGCCGCGCGCGCAGTTCCTGGCGGTAGGCGCCCATGTCCGCGATCGGCTTTTGCGCCACGCCGCTATCCATCGCGGCCTGCGCGACGGCCATCGGCACGACTTCCATCAGGCGCGGGTCGAACGGCGCGGGGATGATATAATCCGGGCCGAAATGATGCGAGGTGCCGTAAGCCAGCGCCACTTCCTCGGGCACCTGCTCGCGCGCCAGCTCGGCAATCGCCTGCGCCGCGGCGATCTTCATCGCCTCGTTGATCGCGGTCGCCCGCACGTCCAGCGCGCCCCGGAAGATGAACGGGAAGCCGATGACATTGTTGACCTGATTGGGATAGTCCGAGCGGCCCGTCGCCACGATCGCATCCGGCCGCGCCGCCTTGGCGACGGGGGGCAGGATCTCGGGATCGGGATTGGCCATGGCGAAGATGATCGGCTTGGCGTTCATCTCGCCGATCCACTCGGGCCTGAGCGCATCCTTGGCGGAAAGGCCGAGGAAGATGTCCGCGCCCTTGAGCGCATCATGCAGCGTGCGCGCCTCGGTCTTGACGGCATGGGCGGACTTCCACTGGTCCATCGCACCGGTCGTGCGACCCTCGTAAATGACGCCGTCGCGGTCGCACATGAGCACATTCTCGTGCGGCACGCCGAGCGCCTTGATCAGCTCCGTGCAGGCGATGGCGGCAGCGCCCGCGCCGTTCACCACGACGCGCGTCTCGCTGATCTCGCGGCCGGTCAGGAAGCAGGCGTTGATCAGCCCGGCGGCGCAGATGATCGCCGTGCCATGCTGGTCGTCATGCATGACCGGGATGTTCATGCGCTCCTTGAGCGCGGCCTCGATCATGAAGCATTCCGGCGCCTTGATATCCTCAAGGTTGATGCCGCCGAAGCTGGGCTCCAGCAGCGCCACCGCATCGACGAACGCCTGTGGATCGAGCGTATCGACTTCCAGATCGATGGAATCGACATCGGCGAAGCGCTTGAAGAGCACCGCCTTGCCTTCCATCACCGGCTTGGAGGCCAGCGCGCCCAGATGGCCCAGCCCGAGAATGGCCGTGCCATTGGAGATGACCGCGACGAGGTTGCCCTTGGCGGTATAATCATAGGCCTTGGCCGGGTCGTCCGCGATCGCCTGCACCGGCACCGCGACGCCGGGCGAATAGGCAAGCGCGAGGTCGCGCTGCGTCGCCATCGGCTTGGATGCGATGATCTCGATCTTGCCGGGCCGTCCGGCCGAGTGGAACAGGAGCGCCTCGCGCTCGGAAAATTCGATAGTTGCCTTGTCGCTCATGGGGTATCCTTGCCGATCCGTCCTGCCCTAACGACATTCCCCGGCCCTCCACAAGGGGGGCGCGCACATAGTCTTTGCGCAAGGCCTGCCTTTTCTGCAGCGAAATGTCGTTATGGGGCACGATCCCGCCGGGCAAGATCGGGCCATGCGCCAGCGTCTTTCGCCTGCGGCATCTTCGGAGCGTCAGGCGGTTCCGCCTGACCTGAAAATGCTCTAACGCATCGCGCGTGACCAGCAAAGCCCCTCCCCCCGCCAAAGCCGCCAGCGCCCCCACCCCGATGATGGTGCAATATCTCGCCCTCAAGGCAGAAGCGGGCGACGACCTGCTTTTCTATCGCATGGGCGACTTTTTCGAACTGTTCTTCGAGGATGCGAAGATCGCCGCGCAGGTGCTGGATATTTCGCTCACCAGCCGCGGCGAGCATCAGGGCACGCCCATTCCGATGTGCGGCGTGCCGGTGCACAGCGCCGATGCCTATCTCGCGCGGCTTATCCGCGCCGGGCACCGCGTGGCCATTGCCGAGCAGATCGAGACGCCCGAGCAGGCGAAAGCGCGTGGCTCCAAGGCGCTGGTCGGCCGCGCCATCGTGCGCTTCGTCACCGCCGGCACGCTGACCGAGGATGCGCTGCTGGACAGCCGCCGGGCGAACCTGCTCGCCGCGATCGGCGAGACCGGCGGCGCGCTCGCCATCGCGGCGGCGGATATTTCCACCGGGCGGCTGGAGGTCGTCACGCTGGAAAGCGACCAGATCGGCGCGCAGCTCGCCCGCATCGGCGCCAGCGAGGTGATCGCGCGGCCGGCGCTGGCCGAGCGGATCGAGAGCGTGCAACCCTTCGAGAGCCGGGGGTTCGACAGCGGCCGGGCGGAAGCGGAGATCTGCCGCCATTTCGGCGTCGCCACGCTGGACGGGTTCGGCGACTTCACCCGCGCCGAACTCGCCGCGCTGGGCGGGCTGCTCGCCTATCTGGAGCATGTCGGCAAGGGGCGCATGCCGTTCCTCGCCGCGCCGGTGCGGGCGGGGTCGAGCGACCATCTCGCCATCGACCCGGCGACGCGCGAGAGTCTGGAGATCGTCCAGACCGCGACCGGCCAGCGCGCCGGCAGCCTGCTCGCCACGGTCGATCGCACGGTGACGGGCGCCGGCGCGCGCCTGCTCGCCGCCGATCTCTCCGCCCCGCTGATGGACCGCGCGGCGATCGAGGCGCGCCTCGCCTTCGTGCAGTGGCTCCATGACGATGGCCCGCAGCGCGAGCATATCCGCGCCCGGCTGCGCGCGCTGCCCGATATCGGCCGCGCGCTCGGGCGCATTGCCATCGGCCGGGGCAGCCCGCGCGATCTGGGGCAGCTGCGCGACGGGCTGGAGGCCGCCCGCATCCTGCGCGAGCGGCTCGGCGCGCTGCCCGATCGCCCGGCGCTGCTCGATGCGCTGCTGCCCGCGCTCGATGGCCATGGCGCGCTGGTCGATACCCTGCTGCGCGCGCTGGTCCCCTCCCCGCCGACCGAGGCCACCAATGGCGGCTATATCGCCGATGGCTATGACGCCGCGCTCGATGAACTGCGGCGCATGGCGGGCGATGGTCGCCGCGCCATCGCCGCGCTGGAGGCGCGCTATCGCGAGCAGACCGGCATCGCCGCGCTCAAGATCCGCCATAATGGCGTGCTGGGCTATCATGTCGAGGTGCCCGCCCGCCATGGCGACGCGCTGATGGCGCCCGAGAGCGGCTTCACCCACCGCCAGACGCTGGCCGGGGTGGTGCGCTTCAATTCGGTGGACCTGCACGAGGAGGCCGGCCGGGTCGCGCAGGCCGGCGGCCATGCGCTCGCCGCCGAGGCCGCGCATTTCGAGGAGCTGGTCGCCAGCGTCATCGCCCGGCGTGACGCGATCGCCCACGCCGCCGATGCACTGGCGCGGATCGACGTATCCGCCGCCCTGGCCGAGCGCGCCGTCGAGAGCGGCTGGACGCGCCCCGTTTTCGTCGACGAGCCGTGCCTTGAGATATGCGGCGGCCGCCATCCGGTGGTCGAGGCCGCGCTGGCGCGGGACAACACCGCCTTCGTCGCCAATGACTGCACATTGGACGCAAACGACCGGCTATGGCTCGTCACCGGCCCCAATATGGGCGGTAAATCGACCTTCCTGCGGCAGAATGCGCTGATCGTCATCCTCGCGCAGGCCGGCGGATTCGTGCCCGCGCAATCCGCCCGGCTCGGGCTGGTCGATCGCTTGTTCAGCCGCGTCGGCGCCTCGGACAATCTGGCGCGCGGGCGCTCCACCTTCATGGTCGAGATGATCGAGACCGCCGCCATTCTGGCGCAAGCGACCGTGCGCAGCTTCGTCATTCTCGACGAGGTCGGGCGCGGCACCTCGACCTATGATGGCCTTGCCATCGCCTGGGCCGTGGTCGAATCCGTGCATGACAGCAACCGCTGCCGCTGCCTGTTCGCCACCCATTATCACGAGCTGACCCGCCTTGCCGAGCGGCTCGACGCGCTCTCGCTCCACCATGTCCGCGCGCGGGAGTGGCAGGGCGACCTCGTCCTGCTCCACGAGCTGAGCGAAGGCCCGGCCGACCGCAGCTACGGCATCGCCGTCGCCCGCCTTGCCGGCCTGCCCGCCCCGGTGCTGGCGCGCGCCAAGGCGGTGCTGGGCAAGCTGGAGGCCGGCAAGGCGCAGACCGGCGGCATTGCGGCGGGGCTCGATGATCTGCCGCTGTTCGCCGCCACGCTTGCAGCCACGCCCGAACCCGCCGCCGACCCCCTGCGCGAGCAGCTGGCCGCGATCGATGCCGATACCCTCTCGCCACGCGAGGCGCTGGACCTTATCTATACGCTGAAGCAATTGTCGGAGCCGCTGCCCACAGGATGAGCGATGAACAAGCCGGCTGAACCCACCCATGGCCGCCGCGCGATCATCGATCGCCGGCAGGTCGCCGATGCGCTCAATGCGCAGCTGGCCGCGCTGGAGGATGCGGGCGCCCGCCGCCGCGCGATTGTCGACACGCTCAAGGCGGCGCTGGCGCATGGCCGGAGCGAGGTCTCCCGCCGGCTCGCCCATAATCCCACGCGCGGGCGCGACGCCGTCACCGCGCAGGCCTTCCTGATGGATCAGCTCGTCCGCCTGCTGTTCGATGCGACGGTGCGCTATCTCTACCCGATCAACAACCCGACCGCCTCCGAGCGGCTCGCGCTGATCGCGGTGGGCGGCTATGGGCGCGGCGAGATGGCGCCCTATAGCGACCTCGATATCGGCTTCATCACCCCTTACAAGCCGACCGCCTGGACCGAGCAGGTGATCGAGAGCATGCTCTATGCGCTCTGGGATTTGGGGCTGAAGATCGGCCACTCCAGCCGCTCGATCGACGAGACGATCCACATGGCCAAGGCCGATCTCACGATCCGCACCGCCGTGCTGGAGGCCCGCTTCATCTGGGGCGATCGCGCAATATACGAGGAATGCGTCCGCCGCTTCGATGCCGAGATCATGAAAGGCACCGCGCGCAGCTTCGTCGCCGAGAAGCTGGCCGAGCGCGACGCCCGCCACAAGGCGATGGGCGACAGCCGCTATGTCGTCGAGCCCAATGTGAAGGAGGGCAAGGGCGGCCTACGCGACCTGCACACCTTGTTCTGGATCGGCAAATATGTGCACCGCGTGCGCACCGTGGCGGAACTGGTCGGCGTCGGCCTGCTCACCCGCGCCGAGCTGACCCAGTTCCAGCGCGCGGAAAATTTCCTCTGGGCGGTGCGCTGCCACATGCACGAGCTGTCTCACCGCTGCGAGGACCGGCTGACCTTCGACCTCCAGCTCGAGGTCTCCCGACGCATGGGCTTTGTCGAGAAGCGCGGCCGCTCCAGCGTCGAGCGGTTCATGCATCTCTATTTCCTCGTCGCCAAGACGGTGGGGGACCTTACCGGTGTGTTCCTCGCGCATCTGGACGATGCGATGGGGCGCAAGGGGCGGCGCTATATTCCGGCGCTGCCGGCGCTGTTCAGCCGCCCGCGCAAGCTCGATGGCTTCGAGCTGGACCGGGGCCGCATCACCATCCCCTATGATGATTTCTTCCGCGAGAAGCCGGTGCGGATGATCGAGATTTTCGCGCTGGCGGACCGGCATGATCTGCAAATCCACCCCAACGCCATGCGCGCGCTCAACCGCGACGCGATCCTGATCGACCGCAAGGTGCGCCATGATCCGGAGGCGAACGCGCTGTTCATGAGCGTGCTCACCTCGCCGCGTGACCCGGAAAAGCTGCTGCGCTGGATGAACGAGGCCGGCACCTTCGGCCGCTTCGTGCCCGATTTCGGCCGTGTCGTCGCGCAAATGCAGTTCGACATGTATCATCATTATACGGTCGACGAGCACACCATCCGCGCCATCGGCCTGCTCGCACAGGTCGAGCGCGGCGAGTTTGAGGAGGATCATCCGCTCGGCTCGGCGATCATCACCAAGATCAATTCGCGCCGGGTGCTCTATGTCGCCGTGCTGCTGCACGATATCGCCAAGGGGCGCGGCGGCGACCACAGCATCCTGGGCGCGCAGGTGGCGGAAAAGCTCTGCCCGCGCTTCGGCCTCACCCCGGCCGAGACGGAAACCGTGGCCTGGCTGGTGCGCTATCATCTGCTGATGTCCGCCACCGCCTTCAAGCGCGACCTGTCCGATTACAAGACCATCCTCGATTTTGCCGAGATCGTGCTCAGCCCGGAGCGGCTACGGCTGCTGCTGCTGCTCACCATCGTCGATATCCGCGCGGTCGGGCCCGGCGTGTGGAACGGCTGGAAGCGCCAGCTCCTCGCCGAGCTGTACGACGCCGCCGAGGAGCTGATCCGCCCCGGCTACAAGCAGCGCGGACGGCTCGAACGCATCGACCAGAAGCGCGCGGCGCTGGCCGCCCAGCTCGCCATCGGCCCGGCGGCCTTCGACCAGCTCGCGGACCGCTTCCCGCAATCCTACTGGATCGCCGAGCCGGACAATATCCTCGAGCAGAATGCCCGCCACCTGCTCGCGGCGGGCGATTCCCCCCTGTCGATCGAGGTCCGGCCTTCGCCCGAGCATGATGCGACGCTGGTGACGGTGTTCGCGGCGGATCATCCGGGGCTGTTCTACCGCGTCGCCGGGGCGATCCATCTGGCCGGCGGCAACATCATCGACGCACGCATCCACACGCTCAAGGACGGCACCGCGCTCGACAATTTTCTGGTGCAGGACCCGCTCGGCGGCCGCTTCGATGAAGCCGAACAGCTTGCCCGCATCAAGACCTCGATCGAGGATGCACTGGCCAACCGCCAGAAATTGATGACCCGGCTCGACCAGCGCCCGCTGCCACGCCCCCGCGCCGAGGCCTTCGAGGTGGTGCCGCAGGTGCTGATCGACAACAAGGCCTCCAACCGCTTCACCGTGGTGGAAGTGATGGCGCGCGATCGCCCGGCGCTGCTGCTCAGCCTCGCCTTCGCGCTGTTCCAGTCCAAGACGACGGTGCACAGCGCGCACATCTCGACCTATGGCGAGCGCGCCATCGACGTATTCTACATCACCGACCTGCTCGGCGAGAAGCTGGAGAGCAAGGCCCGCCTCGCCACGCTCGAACGCCGGCTGGTCGAGGCGGCGACCAATCCGGTCGGTGGGCTGGTGGACGTCAACGCCTTCGCCATTTCCAGCTGAGATGCCGGCGCCGACCACCCCGGACTCCGAGCCCGTCAGCGCCACCGCGCCGCTGCTGGCCTGGCGCACCGACACCCATGGCGACGCCTGCTATCTGAGGATCACCGGCCCGGCGGCGGAGGCGATCAGCGCGCATGAGCTGGTTCGCCGGCTGGAAACCGGCCGGCGGCGCGGTTTCGGCTCGGTGAAGGTCGCTGCGGCGATCGGCGACAGCGACTGGTCGACATCGGTTTTCCCGCTGGGGGAGGACGGCTGGTTCCTGCCGGTCAAGAAAAGCATCTGCCGCGCGCAGGATCTGGCCGTGGGCGACGCAGTGACGGTGCGGCTCGCGCTCCTGTAGCGGCGGCGCGGCCTTGATCGGGCCACATTTGGCGTGCTTGATCGCCCCATCGACCAGGATGAGGTGCGCGCGCCATGCTTGCGTTGCTCGTCGGCTATCAGATGGCGTTGACGCAATCGGCGCCCGCCGTTGCCGAAGCCGATTTCGACCTGCGGCAGGTCGAGCCCAGCGTGCCGGCCTCCGAGACGATCGTGGTCACCGGACGACGCCGGACCGATCAGCGGCTCGCACCATTGCCATATCGACCGGCCCCGATCCTGCCGCGCGCGCAGCTTCGCCTGTTCGGCGATGCGCGGTTCGGCCCCGATGTGAACCCGGACGCGGGCGGGATGCCGAGCATCATGGTGACGCTCAAATCCCGTTCTAGGGCCGGTCGCGGGCAGCCGCCGTGGACGCGAGGCGGGCGCCCTAGCTGCGAAAATCGCCCGGCCAGGCGATCTCGTCCCGCGTCTTGCGGCCGCTGGGGGTTTCCCGCGCGCGCTGCGATTCGCTCAGCATCGCCGGATCGCCGATGCGGCCGAGCGCGATCGCCGCCTCAACGCGGAAATCGTCCGGCACACCCAGCTCCGCCGCAATCTCGGAAAAATGAACGCCCGCCATGGCATGGGTATAATAGCCCAGCATCGTCGCCTGCATGGCCAGCATCGCCCAGGCCGCCCCGGCGTCGAAACTGTGGGTGTGGCTCGGCCGCTCCGGGCCGCCGGCATGTTTCTGCGAGACGACATAGAACAGCACGGAGGCATTCTCCGCCCAGGCGCGATTGCTGGCGACGAGTCCGGCGAGGAACCGCTCCCAATTCTCATCCCCGCGCCGCGCATAGAGGAACCGCCATGGCTGGATGTTCGAGGCCGAAGGCGCGAACCGCGCGGCATCGATGATGGTGGCGAGATCCGCCTCGGGCATGTCGGAACGATCGAACGCGCGCGGCGACCAGCGATCGAGAAAAACAGGGTCGAGCTTGGTATCCGTCGTGCGCGTCGTCATGCGGGGCTCCTTCTTGCCGGCGGTGCAACGCCACGGACCGAAACGCCGCGGCGAGGCGCCTCACATAGAGCGCGCAAACGCCGCGGGCCAGAGGGAGCCGGGCCGAGCCGCCAGCCATCCGCGTTCGGGCTCCGGCCCCGGCCGCCCTGCGTCAGCTCCCCGGCCCCAGCCGCCAGCAATCACCGGATGACCGACCCCTCTGGCCACCGGCGCCTGCCCGGCCCGCCGGGCCCGTGCGATCAGCGGGAGATCAGCAGCGGCACCCCGGCCCTGGCGAGCAGCGTCTTGCTCGCGCCGCCGAACAGCTGCTCGCGCAGCCGGCCCCGGCCATAAGCCCCCATCACGCACCAGTTCGCGCCGGACTCTTCCAGCGCCGCCAGCAATTGCGCCGGCACGCTGCCGCTCTTCGGCTCCCGGCGGATGGTGACGGTGCAGCCATGGCGATCCAGATAGGCGGCGACCTCGGCCGGATCGGCCTGCTCCTCGCCCTCGACGATGGTCAGCACGGTGACGTCGCTGGCGAGCCGAAGCAGCGGGACAGCCGCCCGCACGGCCGCATCGGCCGGCCCCGATCCATCCCAGGTGACCAGCACCTTGCCAAACAGGTCGAGCCCGCGCTGATCGCTCGGCACCACCATGATCGGCACGGACATCTGACTGGCCAGCCGCGCGGCGCAATCGCCCGATTCGATCATGTCGCCAATGCCATGCTTGCTCATCACAAACAGGTCGACGAGCCGGGCGCTCTCGGTCAGCGTCACATCCGCATGGCTGTGCACCCGCGCCCATTCGTAGCTGATCCCTTCGTTGACGATGCGCGCATCCAGCCGCTCGACATTGCGGTCCTCCCGCTCGCGCTCATCCATGAGCAGCAGGCCGGTGCCGCCGCCGGCGCCGAAGCCATCGGCCACCACCGGCATCTGGATGACATCCAGACAGACAAGATGGCCCTCGACCGCCCGCACCACGTCGAGCGCGCATTGCAGCCGGGCTTCCTGACCGGCATCATCGTGAATCAATAGCATCACTGTCTTCATGGCAGCCTCCTGCGCCCGGTAACCGCCGGCGCCCCCGACTCGCCGCGGCCATGCCGTGGATCATGCCACAGGCGGCGGCGGGTTTCTTGATTCGCATCAAAGGCCGCTCCGGCGGGGCGGATTGGCCCTTGCCTCCGGCGACGGCGCAGCTTATAGCGCCGCGCTTCCATACCATATGGAACATGCATGGGACGGGCCGGCTATCAGGGCTGCCGCGTTCGTCCGCAAACGTCTGCGCTCCGCCCTCACGGGTGCGCGCATCAAAGGACAAGGAGACGAAAATGCCCAAGCTCAAGACCAAGAGCGGTGTGAAGAAGCGCTTCAAATTCACCGCGACCGGCAAGGTCAAGCATGGTGTGGCCGGCAAGCGCCACCGCTTGATGAGCCACAATGCGAAATATATTCGCCAGAACCGCGGCACGGAACTCGTTGCCGACGCGGATGTCGCCCATGTGCGCCTGTGGGCGCCCTACGGCCTCAAGTAAGGAGTAGAGCGACATGGCACGCATCAAGCGCGGCACAACCACGCGCGCCAAGCACAAGCGGCTTCTGGATCAGGCGAAGGGCTATTATGGCCGTCGCAAGAACACCATCCGTATCGCCCGTCAGGCCGTCGAGAAGGCCGGGCAATATGCCTATCGCGATCGCAAGGTTAAGAAGCGCAGCTTCCGCGCCCTGTGGATCCAGCGCATCAACGCCGCCGTGCGTATGGAAGGCCTGACCTACGGCCAGTTCATGCACGGCCTCAAGCTCGCCGGCGTCGAACTGGACCGCAAGGTTCTGGCCGACATCGCGATGCATGAAGGCGATGTGTTCAAGGGCATCATCGCCCAGGCGCAGGCCGCCCTGCCCAAGGCATAAGCGGTTCCTCGAACCAGTTGACAGGACGGGCGCCGGGCGAAAGCCTCGGCGCCCGTCTTCGTTGGCGGCCAGCTCCCGGGATGGGAGCCACGGAAACGGACGATGATGGCAAATCCACGCCGTCGCCGCTTTGCAACGGGCCGCCGGACGCCTATGTTGGCGCGATGTCCATTTTCCCCCGCCCGGTTTCCCCACGAAGCGCCTTTGCCGATCTGCGCGACATGTTCTCGCGCGATCGCCCCCATCGCTGGAGCCTGCTGGCGCTCTCGGCCGGGCTGACCGGCATGCTGTTCTGGGGCTTCACCCTCAGCTCCCGCCTGCCGGACAAGCCGCGCGAAATCTATTATGTCCAGAGCTGGATGGCCGACCGCAAGGATAGCGACATCATCCGCAAGCAGATGGCCGATCTTGATGCCTATGAGGCCGGCCTGGTGAAGGAGCAGGGCAAGTTCCAGCGCCTCGCCGACAGCCTCGGCATCGAATGGCGCGAGGAAGAGGCCCGCAACGCCGCCCAGCGCAAGGCCGTGATCGCGGCGATCCACAAGCGCCTGCAAGAGCGGCTGGAAGCAGCCGAAGCCGGAGAAGGCCGCGCCCCCGCCGACCGCGCGGCGGCCCGCTGATTTGCCGAGCGACACGGCCTGGCTCCGCGCCGCCATTGCCCTCTCCCTGCGCAGCCGGGGCCGGACCGCCCCCAATCCCAATGTCGGCTGCATCCTGCTCGATGCGCAGGGCCGCGTCGCCGGGCGCGGCTGGACCCAGGCGGGCGGACGCCCCCATGCCGAGGCGATGGCGCTGGCGCAGGCCGGCGCGCGGGCACGCGGCGGCACCGCCTATGTGACGCTGGAACCCTGCGCCCATCGCTCGCCGCGCGGCCCCTGCTGCGCCGATCTGCTGGTGGAGGCCGGCGTCGCTCGCGTCGTGATCGCGGCGGGCGACCCCGACAAGCGCACCAATGGCGCCGGCATCGCGCGGCTGCGGCAGGCCGGCATCGCGGTCGACGCCGGCCGGCTTGCGGATGAGGCCCGCGCGGCGATGGCCGGCTTCTTCACCCGCCTGGCGCTGGGCCGCCCCTTCGTCACGCTCAAGATCGCCCTGTCGCTCGATGGCTGCATCGCGCTGGCCGATGGCGCCAGCCAGTGGATCACCGGCGCGGCCGCCCGCGCGCACGCCCATCTGGAGCGGGCCGGGCATGAGATGATCCTCGTCGGGCGCGGCACGCTGGCGGCCGATCAGCCGCGCCTCGATGTGCGGCTGGCCGGGCTGGAGGATCGCGCCCCGCAGCGCTGCCTGCTGAGCCGCCGCGCCGCCGCGCCGGCGGGCTGGCTGGCGATCCGCGAGCCGGCCGATATCGCCGGGCTGCCCGGCGACCATCTGCTGGTCGAGGGCGGGGCGGGCACGGCGGCGAGCTTTCTTGCGGCGGATCTGGTCGACCGGCTGCTGCTCTATCGCGCGCCAATCCTCATCGGCGGCGGGCTGGCCAGCCTTGGCGACATCGGCCTGCGCGACCTGCCGCAGGCGCATGGCCGCTGGCGTCTGGCCGACACGCGGACCTTCGCGCCCGACCAGCTCGACATTTACGAGCGGCTGCGCGCAATCTAAGCGTGGCCGAACCCGGTCCATCCCGGCCGCATATAGTCTAGAGGCAGTTCCATGTTCACCGGCATCGTTTCCGACATCGGCACCATCACCGACGCGACGCAGCGCGGCGACCTGCGGCTCGTCATCACCTGCGCTTACGACATGGCGGGCGTCGCGATCGGCGCGTCCATCGCCTGTTCCGGCGTGTGCCTGACCGTGGTGGAAAAGGGCGCGGACTGGTTCGCCGTCGACCTCTCCGCCGAGACCGTCTCGCGCACGGCGCAGGGCGCGTGGGCGACCGGACGCGCACTCAATCTGGAGCGGGCGCTCAAGGTCGGCGATGAACTGGGCGGCCACATCGTCACCGGCCATGTGGACGGTATCGGCGCGGTGATCGCGATCACGCCGGAAGGCGATTCGCACCGGGTCGAAATCAGCGTGCCCGCCGATCTGGCGCCTTATATCGCGCCCAAGGGCTCGATCACCGTCGACGGCGTCTCGCTCACCGTGAACGGCGTGGAGGATGGCCCGGACGGCACCCGGTTCGGCCTCAACATCATTCCCCACACATGGGAAGTGACGACGCTGGGCACGCTCACGGTGGGGCAGCCGGTCAATCTGGAGATTGACGTGCTGGCGCGCTATCTGCACCGCATGCGAGACCACGCCGCCACAATGTGACATTTCATGTTTACGGATCACACCGCAGTGTGATATCGCGCCATCTATGAGCAGCGAACTGATCGACAATGTCCGCCAGCTGGTGCGCGAGGGAACCCTCTCGCGCTCCGGCCTTGCCCGCGCCGCCGGGCTCCACGCCAACAGCCTGCGCCGCCTCGACGAGCCGGACTGGAACCCCACGGCGGAAACGCTCGGCAAGCTGGAAAGCTACCTGTTCGCGCGCGAGCATGGCACGGCGCTGGCCGGCGCGGAAGAAATCATCAACGAAGCGCGCAACGGCCGCATGTTCATCCTCGTCGACGACGAGGACCGCGAGAATGAGGGCGACCTCGTCATCCCCGCGCAGATGGCGACGCCCGACGCGATCAATTTCATGGCGACGCATGGCCGCGGCCTGATCTGCCTGGCGCTGTCGCAAGGGCGGATCGACCAGCTCGGCCTCAACCTGATGAGCGCCAACAACGGCACCCGGCACGAGACCGCCTTCACCGTGTCGATCGAGGCGCGCGAGGGCGTGACGACGGGCATTTCCGCCGCCGACCGGGCGCGCACCATCGCCGTCGCCATCGACGCGACGCGCGGATCGGCCGATCTGGTGTCGCCGGGCCATGTCTTCCCGCTCGCCGCGCGCGATGGCGGCGTGCTGGTGCGCGCGGGCCATACCGAGGCGGCGGTGGACGTCGCGCGGCTGGCCGGGCTCAACCCCTCCGGCGTGATCTGCGAGATCATGAAGGATGACGGCAGCATGGCGCGGCTCGACGACCTCATCCTCTTCGCCCAGAAGCACCGGCTCAAGATCGGCACGATCCGCGACCTGATCGCCTATCGCCGCCGCAACGACCATATGATCGAGCGGCGCGGCGAGGCGACCTTCACCAGCCGCTGGGGCGGCGACTGGCGCACGGTGAGCTTCTTCAACCGCGCCACCCAGTCCGAGCAGATCGCGCTCATCAAGGGCCATGTCTCGCCGGACGAGCCGACGCTGGTGCGCATGCATCAGGTCTCGATCTTCTCCGATATTTTCGGCGAGGACGGGCCGCGCGCGCGGCTGCTCGCCCGCTCGATGGAGATTATCGCGGAAGAGGGCGCGGGCATCATCGTGCTGATCAACCGGCCGGAAAAGGACCGTTACAGCCGCATGATCCGCTTCCGCACGGAAGGCGAGGGAAGCCCGGCGCGACTGATGGAAGAGCTGCGCGATTATGGCGCCGGCGCCCAGATCCTCTCCGAACTGGGCGTGCACGACATGATCCTGCTGACCAACAGCCATCATAATCTGATCGCGCTCGACGGCTATGATCTGGCGGTCGTCGGCGAGCGGCCGATCACCGAAGCCTGAGCATGGGAGTCGGCATGGCGGACGGCATGGCGGCGGGGCTGGCGCTCGCGCTGTTCTCCGCCATCACCTCCGCCTTCGCGCATGCCACGCTGAAATCGGGCGACGACAAGCTCGCCGTGATGGCGTGGATCCGGCTGGTCGAGCTGGTGACAGCACTGCCCTTCGTGCTGTGGATCGGCCTGCCGCCCGATGATCTGTGGCCGTGGATATTGGGCGCGGTGGCGGTCCATGCGCTGTATCAGCTCATCCTGTCCTGGTCCTACACCGTCAGCGATTTCACCGCCGCCTACCCGATCGCGCGCGGCTTCACGCCGATCTTCACCGCGCTGCTCGGCATCGTCGTGCTGGGGGACCGGCTGGACGGGCTGGCGCTCGCCGGCATCGCCATCGTGAGCGGCGGCATCCTCGCGCTCGCCACCAGCCGCGCGCTCACGCCGGCCGGGCTGCTGGCCGCCTGCCTCACCGGCCTGCTCACCACCGCCTATACGCTGATCGACGCCAGGGGCGTGCGCGCCGCGCCCGATCCGCTCACCTTCATCGCCTGGTTCTACCTGATCTGCGGCGTGCCGATCCCGCTGATGCTGCTCGCGCGTAGCGGCCGGCGCACGGTCGCGCTGCTCGCCCATGATGTGCGACCGGGGCTGGCCGCGGGCGTGCTGGCGCTGCTCTCCTTCGCGCCCGCCCTGTTCGCCTTCGGCCTGGCGCCGGTGGGCGCGGTGGCGGCGCTGCGCGAGACCAGCGTGCTGATCGGCCTTGTGATCGGCGCCGTGATGCTCAAGGAGCGACTCGACCGGCGGCGTCTTGGCGGCGGCGTGCTCGTGACCGCGGGCATGGTCACCATCATCGTCAGCGCAGCCCTTGCGTGATAGCTCTTCCCCCGAAAGGACATGACATGGCCAGATTTCTCATCGTCGAAGCCCGCTTCTACGAGCATCTCAACGATCAGCTCATCGCCGGCGCCCAGGCGGCGCTGGAGGCGGCGGGCCATCATCATGAGGTGCTGACCGTGCCCGGCGCGCTGGAAGTGCCCGGCGCCATCGCCATGGCGGCGGAAACCGGACGCTTTGACGGCTTCATCGCGATCGGCGTGGTGATTCGCGGCGAGACCTATCATTTCGAGGTCGTCTCGAACGAAAGCGCGCGCGGGCTGATGGCTCTCTCGATGGACGGAATCGCCATCGGCAACGGCATCCTGACCGTGGAGAATGAAGCGCAGGCGCAGGTCCGCGCCGATCCCGCGCAGAAGAACAAGGGCGGCGAGGCCGCGCAGGCGGCGATCCGCATGCTGGAGATTGCGAGCCGCTTCCGGGATTGAGGGCGGGCGCCGGACCGGCGCTCCCATGCGCGACAGGATCGCGGCAGGGGAGCGCCAACGCGGCGTTCATAAATGACCGGCTCAGCACTGCGCCCCGCCACCCGGTGGCGACGTGGTGTTAACGCGGCCTCTGTCTCGCAGCGAATGCGGCAGGAAGATCGCACAGCCACGCCCTCCATGACGGAGCCTGTCGCCCTGTCGGGTCGGAGCCTCACGCCATTCTGCCTGCCGTCAGCCCGTTTGCGCGGGCCGGCGCGTGCTTTCAGGCCAGCGCCGGCTCATGCGGCGGATAATCGACATAGCCCTCATCGCCCTGTGAATACCATGTCGGCGTGGCGACCGGCTCGGTGAGCGGAACCCCGCGCCGGATACGCTCGGGCAGATCGGGATTGACGATGAACAGCCGGCCGAAGCTGATCGCATCCGCTTTGCCCTGCGCCACCGCCTGCGCCGCCTCCTCCGGCGTATAATCGCCGTTGAGCACCAGCACGCCCTTGAAGCTCTGGCGGATCAGCGGTGAGATGGCGGGCTGGTCACTGCCCAAAAACGCGCCGCTCGGCCGCGCTTCCCGCAGTTCGAGAAAGGCGATGCCGATCTTGTCCAGCGCCCGCGCGGCATAGCCGAACAGCGCTTCCGGATCACTGTCGACGACGCCGTTGACCTCGCCATTGGGGGAGAGGCGCACCGATGTGCGATCCGCGCCGACGGCATCCGCCACGGCCTGCGTCACCTCCAGCAGCAGCCGCGCGCGATTTTCGATGCCGCCGCCATAGGCATCGGTGCGGAAATTGCTCGAATCGCGCAGGAACTGATCGATGAGATAGCCATTGGCGGCGTGGATCTGGACGCCGTCAAAACCCGCGGCGATGGCATTGCGCGCGGCCGTCACATAATCGGCGATGAGGCCGGGAATCTCGTCCGTCCGCAGCGCGCGCGCCTCGACATAGGGCTGCCGGCCCTCATAGGTGTGCGCCTCGCCTGGCGCCGTCGTGTCGCTGGCGGAGACCGGCTGGGTGCCGGACATCGCCGGATGCACCACCCGTCCCATATGCCAAAGCTGCGCCACGATCCGCCCGCCCGCCTCGTGCACGGCCTGCGTGACCGGCCGCCATGCCGTCACCTGCTCGTCCGTCCAGAAGCCGGGGGAATAGGGCCAGCCGGCCCCTTCCACGCTGATCGGCGCGGCTTCGCTGATGATCAGGCCGGCACTGGCGCGCTGGCGATAATAAGTGACCATGCGCGGGGTCGGCACATGCGCGCTCGTGCCGCGCGCACGGGTGAGCGGCGCCATCAGGATGCGATTGGGCAGCGCAAGCGCGCCGGCGGACAGAGGATCGAACAAACGGGTCATGAGGGCTCCCACTTTGATTTCATTTTGAAACGAGACTCGGGCTCCCGCATCAGCTAGGGGGCCGGGATGGTGACTTCAACCGGCCCTGTCATGCGGATGGCCAAAGGAAATCTTCCGGCCATGGCCTTCCCGGCTTTAATCGCCGCCAATCTGCTGCTGGCGGCAGGGCCATGGTTCGTGCGGGTCGCCGACACCGGGCCGATCGCCACCGGCTTCTGGCGGATGGCGATCGCGCTGCCGGTGCTGCTGCTGCTGGCCGCGCGGGAGACGCCGTGGATCAAGCCGCCGCCGCGCCGCGTGCTGCTGCTGGTCGCGATCGGCGGCCTGTTCTTCGCGACGGATATCGCCAGCTGGCATCTGGGCATTTTGCGGACCAAGCTCGCCAACGCCACGCTGCTGGGCAATTGCTCCAGCCTCATCCTGCCTTTTGCCGGCATCATCCTGACCCGGATCTGGCCGACGCGCCGGCAATGGATCGCGCTCACGACCGCCATCATCGGCGCGGTCATCCTGATGGGCGGCAGCTATGAACTCTCCGGCGCCAATCTGGCAGGCGATCTGCTCAGCCTGCTCGCCGGGATCTTCTATGTCGGCTATCTGCTCGCGGTGCAGTCGGCCCGGCGCAGCCTGACGAGTTGGAGCGTGCTCGCCCTTTCCACCCTGTTCAGCGCGCCGCTGCTGCTGCTTTACGCCTGGCTCGCCGGCGAGCAGATCCTGCCGGGCGACTGGACGCCGCTCGTCACGCTGGCGCTGACCAGCCAGGTGCTGGGGCAAGGGCTGATGGTCTATGCCATCGTCCATTTCTCGCCCCTGATCGTCGGCCTCGCGCTGCTGGTGCAACCGGTCGTCGCGGCCCTGATCGGCTGGGTCGCCTTTGGCGAACATCTCTCCCCGCTCGACCTTGTGGGCGCGGCGATCATTGCCGCCGCGCTGGTGTTCATTCGCGGGCCGGGGCGAAATGCGGCTCCCCACAAGGGTGCGGATCGGCTACAGCCGGGGCCATGATCGCCTCGCCCCACTCCGCCTCCGGCCTGAAGGAAGACGAAACCCTCGACGCGCTGCGCCTGCGCCTCGCGCCGCTGGTCGCGGCCAATGCCGCGTTCGATGGCTGGTCCACCGCCGCCGTGGCGCTGGCCGCCGATCAGGCCGGGGTCGATCGCGATGTCGCCGCGCTTGCCTTTGAGGGCGGCGCGATGACGATGATCGAGGCGTGGTTCGCCAGTGTCGACACCGCCATGCTCGCTCGCTTCACGCCCGCCGAACTGGCGGCGATGAAAGTGCGCGCGCGGATCACGGCGCTGGTCGAGGCGCGGCTGGCCATGCTGGCGCCGCAGCGCGAGTCGCTGCGCCGGGCGCAGTCGGTGCTCGCCATGCCGGCCCATATCGGCCGCGCCACGCGCCTCGGCTGGCGGGCAGCGGACAGCATGTGGCGCGCGGCCGGTGACACCGCGGTCGATTATAATCATTATACCAAGCGCGCGACGCTCGGTGCCGTCTATGCCGCGACCCTGCTCGCCTTCGTCAATGACGAGAGCGAGGATCATGCCGAAACCCGCGCTTTTCTGGCCCGGCGGATCGAGGGCATCATGCGCTTCGAGAAGGCCAAGGCGCGGCTGACGGCCGGCGCCGACCGGCATTTCAGCATCGTGCGCTTCGCGGGTCGGCTGCGTTATCCGGGACGGTGAAACGCGCGCTTGTCTCCAGCTCCCGGTATTGATAATCGGTCGCACCAATGAAAGCCGACGCTGTGCGCCTCGATCGCCTCGCTCCAAATCGCCCTGCCCATGTCGATCACATCGACTGGACGGGAATGAGCGCGGCGGACGGGGCCAGATTGCGCGAGCTGGGCCTGGATGAAGGGGCCAGCATAGAGCTGCTGCACCGCGCCGGCTGGCTGAAACCCGGCGCGCATGCCTGCCGGGTCGGGCGTATGATCGTTGCGATGAGCGCGGCCCATGCCGCCGCGATCAGTGTGCGGACGGACCACCCGGCCGGGGACGCGGCGGCCCCGATCTGATGGCCCGCGCCCCCCTGATCGCGCTCGTCGGCAACCCCAATGCCGGCAAGAGCGCCCTGTTCAACGCGCTGACCGGCGCGCGCCAGAAAGTCGGCAATTATCCCGGCGTGACGGTCGAGCGCAAACTGGGCCAGCTGGCGCTGGGCGACGGGCGGACGGCCGATATCGTCGACCTGCCCGGCACCTACAGCCTCGACGCCAAGAGCCCGGACGAGCAGGTGACGCGCGACGTGCTGTTCGGCCGCCAGCATGGCGAGCGGCAACCGGACCTGCTGGTCATCGTGCTCGACGCCGCCAATCTCGACAATCATCTGCGATTCGCGCTGGAGCTGATCGCGCTCGGCCGGCCCTGCGTCGTCGCGCTCAACATGGTCGATCTCGCCAGCCGGGACGGGCTGGAACTGGACCCGGCCCGGCTGGCCGAGGATCTGGGCGTGCCGGTCATCGCCACGGTCGCAGTGCGGCGGCGCGGCCTTGATGAACTGCGCGCAGCCATGATGGCGGCGCTGCCCGCAGCCGACATGCCCGCCGCGCCGGCCGCATCGCCCGCGCATGACCAGCCGGGCCTGCGCCGCGAGGCCGCGCGCATCGCCACGCGGGCGATCATCGCGGAAACGCCCAGCCGCCGGCTGACGGCGCGGATCGATCGCATCGTGCTGCACCCGCTGCTCGGACCGCTGATCCTGCTCGGGCTGCTGTTCGTCATCTTCCAGGCGGTGTTCAGCTGGTCGGAAACGCCGATCGCGATGATCGAGGAGGCCTTCGCCGCGCTCGAAAGCCTGATCGAGGCGACGCTGCCACCCGGCTTCCTCACCAACCTGCTGACGCAGGGCGTGATTGCCGGCGTCGGCTCGGTCGTCGTCTTCCTGCCACAGATCCTCATCCTCTTCTTCTTCATCCTGATGCTCGAAGCGACCGGCTACATGACCCGCGCGGCCTTCCTCATGGATGGGCTGATGGCCCGCGCCGGCCTCTCCGGCCGCGCGTTCATTCCGTTGCTCTCCAGCTTCGCCTGCGCGGTGCCGGGCATCATGGCGACGCGCACCATCGCCGACCCCAAGGACCGGCTGACGACCATCCTCATCGCTCCCCTGATGACCTGCTCGGCGCGGCTGCCGGTCTACACACTCATCATCGGCGCGTTCATCCCCAACCGCACGTTGGCCGGCGGCATCGGCCTGCAAGGGCTGGTGCTCTTCAGCCTCTATGTCGCGGGCATCGTCGGCGCGGTGGTCGTCGCGGTGCTGCTGCGCATGGGCGTGGTGAAGGGCGGCGGCGGCAGCTTCCTGATGGAACTGCCCAAATATCAGATGCCGCTGCTGCGCGACGTGCTGATCGGCCTGTGGCAGCGCGCCGCCATCTTCCTCAAGCGCGCCGGCACGATCATCTTCTATACCACGGTGCTGCTGTGGCTGCTGCTCAGCTTCCCCAAGCCACCGGCGGACAGCGCGGTCAGCCCGGTCAATTACAGCGCCGCCGGCCGCATCGCCAATGTGCTGGAGCCGGTGCTGCGGCCGATCGGCTTCAACCATGAGATCGCGCTGGCGCTCATCCCGGCGATGGCGGCGCGCGAGGTCGCGGTCTCCGCGCTCGCCACCGCCAACGCCATCGAGACGAGCGGCGATGAGGACGCCACCGCGCACAGCCTCGCCGAGCGGCTGCGCGGCCGCTGGTCGCTGCCCACGGCGCTGGCCTTCCTCGCCTGGTTCGTTTTCGCGCCGCAATGCATCTCCACCATCGCCATCACGCGGCGGGAGACCAATGGCTGGCGCTGGCCGCTGTTCATGGTCGGTTATCTTTTCGTGCTGGCCTATGTGGCCGCCGGGATAGTTTTCTGGACGGCGACGGCCGCCGGTCTATAAGCGGCCTCTATTCCACGCCCAATCATTCGGAGAGCCCCATGGCAGGCAGTGTCAACAAGGTCATTCTGGTCGGCAATCTCGGCGCCGATCCGGAAATCAAGAGTTTCTCGAATGGCGGCCGCATCTGCAATCTGCGCATCGCGACGTCGGAAAGCTGGAACGACCGCGCCTCCGGCGAGCGCAAGGAGCGCACGGAATGGCACAGCGTCGTCATCCGCTCGGACGGGTTGATCGGCATCGCCGAGCGCTATCTGGGCAAAGGCAAGAAGATCTACATCGAAGGCTCGCTGCAAACGCGCAAATGGCAGGACCAGAACGGGCAGGATCGCTACTCGACCGAAGTCGTGCTCTCCGGCCCCGGCGCGGTGATGACGATGCTGGATGGCGGCCCCGGCGAGCGCAGCGGCGGCGGCAGCGGTGGCGGCGAGCGGGATAGCTGGGGCGGCGGCGATCGCGGCGGTGGCGGCGGCTTTGGCGGCGGACGTGCATCCGGCGCCGCGCGTCAGCCGAGCGGTGGCGGCAGCAGCGCGTTTGACGACGGGCTGGACGACGACGAAATCCCGTTCTGAGCGAGCCCTGACGTGGGCGGCGGATCGTTCCCGGTCAGGGGGTCCGCCGCGCGCGACGGCGTGAAGCAGCGCAAGGGACCGAAGCTACCTTTTCCGCCCCGCGGCCCGTTTCGCACCGCGCGCGATCGGGCGGGCAACCGCGCTCCATCAGCCAACAGCCGTTGGGGACGATGCCCCCATCACCCGGCTGGGGCATGGGGCACCGGGCGGACAGACCATCAGCGCCGATCCTTGAGGACATGCGAACCTTCGCGGCCGGTATATGCCGGATTGCCGGCGCGCCTGGACCGCCGCAAGCGGCCGGGCCTTCAGCGATGTCCTGCCAGTCGCAGCCAGCCGACATGTCCATGTTCGAAAATGAATGGTCCCGGGGCCGGGATGGTTCGCCGGCCGGCGTGGGATACCGGTCGAGCAGAAGTTCGGTAAAAATCGGTCAACGCAGGAAATCCGGACTGTAAACAGGCTATGGCCGCGACCCGATGGTGGGAGCATCAGGCCAAAATTGCACCATCGCCAATCCCAAGACTGCACGCCCGATTTTCAATTTCCATCCTCTTGCGGGATGGTAAACGCATCATGACGCAAAGATGACGGCAATGCATGCGAAAATTGATCCAAACAGGGACTCACGGGAAAAAATGTGCCGAAAAGACCGTAATCTGCGTCCAACGCCTAGAAATCGACAGCGATCCCCTTCCGCTCCCAGTCGCCATAGCGCGTCGGCTCATGGGGATCGTCGCTGACCGGCGGGGTTTTGGCGGCCGGGTCCGGCGCGGGCACCGGCGGACTTTTGGAGAGATAGGCAGGCGGGCGAACGTGATCGGGTCGCTTCCCCATGGCGCGGATGCTCCTCATGCTGGCGGTGCGGCATATCCTGTTTCCATGACGCTCGCCGCGATCCATTGCAACAGCGGCGAATCCAGCGCGCAATCGGGCGGATCGCTGCTATGGGGCAAGGGCCATGGCTGACCACACACCCAAAAGCGCGCACCGCGCATCGCCCGCCTCCCCCGCCGCCGCCAAGGGCGCGCCGCCGCCCGGCCTTGCGGCCCGCCGTGCGGCCCTGCGCCTGCTCGATGGCGTGCTGCGGCGCGGCCAGCCGCTGGAACAGGCGATGGCGGCAGCCACCCGCGAGCTGCCGCTGCCGGCCGACCGGGCGCTGGCCCACTCCATCGCGGCGCAGACGCTGCGCCATCTGGTCGATCTCGATGCGCTGATCGACAGCGCCACCCGCCAGCCGCTGCCGGACGACGCCAAGGCGCGGATGGTCCTGCGGATGAGCCTCGCGCAGGCGCTGCTGCTCGCCACGCCGCCCCATGCCGTGGTCGCCACCGCGCTGCCGCTGGTCGATGGCGGGCCGCGCAAGCTCGTCCATGGCGTGCTCGGCACCTTGCTGCGACAGGGCGCGACGCTGCCCGAGGCCGCGACCCTGCCCGGGCCGGTCGCCGCCCGCTGGCACGCCGCGTGGGGCGACGAGATGGTGGCGGCCGCCGCCGCCCTCTATGCCGGCCGCGCACCGCTCGACCTTGCCCTGCGCGCACCCGCGCAGACCGCCGCATGGGCGGAACGATTCGGCGGCGTCCCGCTTGCGCCCGGCCATGTCCGCCTGCCCGCCGATGCCGATGTGACCGCGCTGCCCGGCTTTGCCGAGGGCGACTTCTGGGTGCAGGATCTCGCCGCCTCCCTGCCCGCCCGGCTGCTCGGCGCGGGCGACGGGCGGCGCGTGCTCGACCTGTGCGCCGCGCCCGGCGGCAAGACCATGCAGCTGGCCGCCGCGGGCTGGGACGTGGTCGCGGTCGATCAGTCGCAGCGCCGCAATGAGCGGCTGCACGCCAATCTCGCGCGCACGGGGCTGGCGGCTGACATCGTGCAGGCCGATCTGCTGCGCTGGCAGCCCGAGGCCCCCGTCGACGCCATCCTGCTCGACGCGCCCTGCTCGGCCACCGGCATTTTCCGCCGCCACCCGGATGTGATCCACCGCATCGGCGCCCGGCAGATTGCCGAGATGGCGGAGATACAGGCGGCCCTGCTCGATCGCGCGGTGCACTGGCTCAAGCCGGGCGGCCGGCTGGTCTACGCCACCTGCTCGCTCGAGCCGGCCGAGGGCGAGGCGCAGATCGACGCATTGCTGGCCCGCCGCGGCGATATCGCGCCCTGCCCCATCGATGCCGCGCTGGTGCCGGCCGGCATCCCGCTCGCCGCGCCGGAACGCCTGCGCACCCTGCCCGGCATGCTGATGGCGGAAGGCGGCCTTGATGGTTTCTTCATCGCCATGCTATCGCGAGCCGGAACGGATTGAGCGATCCGCCCAAACCATCCACAACTTTCTCAGGCCGGCGGTTGCGCCGGTGAAAACGCGGGGTTAATCGACGCACATGGTGCCATCCGTCCGAATTGCGCCCTCCATCCTCTCGGCCGACTTCGCGCGGCTTGGCGACGAGGTGCGCGCTGTCGACGCAGCCGGGGCTGACTGGATCCATGTCGATGTCATGGACGGCCATTTCGTGCCCAATATCACCATCGGCCCGATGGTGGTGAAGGCGCTGCGGCCACACACGCAAAAGCCGCTCGACGTCCACCTGATGATCTCGCCGATCGACAGCTTTCTCGACGCTTTTGCCGAAGCGGGCGCGGATATCATCACCGTGCACCCGGAGGCCGGGCCGCACATCCACCGCTCGATCCAGCATATCAAGTCGCTCGGCAAGAAAGCCGGCGTCTCGCTCAACCCCGGCACGCCGGCCAAGATGCTCGATTATCTGATCGACGACGTCGACCTCGTGCTGGTGATGAGCGTCAACCCCGGCTTTGGCGGGCAGAGCTTCATCGACAGCCAGCTGCGCAAGATCGAGGCGGTGCGCAGGATGATCGACAAGAGCGGCCGCGAGATCCTGCTGGAAGTCGATGGCGGCATCGATGCGGTCACCGCGCCGCGCGCCATTGCAGCGGGCGCGGATGTGCTGGTCGCCGGCACCGCCACCTTCCGGGGCGGCCCGGCCGCCTATGCGGACAATATCCGCCGCCTGCGCGGGACATGACCGGCCGCGCCCGCCCCGTGCCGGCGCCCGAGCCGCCGCAGGAAGACGGGATCGAGCAGGGCAAGCGGCTGATCCGCGTGCCCGACGATCGCGGCATCTCGCTCACCCAGCGGCTCGCCAATCATTTCTACCGCATGACCTGGGCGACGCCGCTCCACACCATGCGCCTGAAGGGCAAATATCCGCTCAAGCTGCTCGCCGTGCCGGAGGATCTGATCCCCGGCGACGCGCGCGCCGGCAAGGCGCTGCGGGCGGGCTATTTCCTCCATCGCGGCATCAAGCAGCCGATCGCCCGGCTCGACTATCGCAAGCTCGACCTGCCCGACGGCTATGGCGATTATCTGCACGGCTTCCGCTGGCTGCGCGACCTGGCCGCCGCGACCAGCCGCGACAATGCGGTGCCGGTGGCCGAAGCCCAGATGCGCGCCTGGCTGGAGGCGCATGCCGAAACCGCGAGCGAGCCGGCCTGGCGGGTGGACAATGCGGCGTGGCGCATCCTCCACTGGACGGCCTATGCGCCGCTGATCCTCTCCAGCAGCGATCTGGTCTATCGCAGTCTGGTGCTCAACAATATCGCGCGCACCGCCCGCCATCTCGATCGCGGGGCGGACAAGGCGCCCGCTGGCCTCGCCCGCGTCACCGCATGGACCGGCATCGTCGCGGCCGGGCTGCTGCTGCCGGGCGGCGAGCCGCGCCGCATCTTCGGCGAGGCCGGGTTGCGCCGCGCGCTCGAAGGCGCTTTCTATGCCGATGGCGGCCTTATCTCGCGCTCGCCGCTGGAGCAGATCGAGGCGATCACCCTGCTGGCGATGCTGCGCGCCGTCTATGCCGTGCGCCGCAAGGAGATGCCCGCCTTCCTCACCGAGAGTCTGGACCGGATCGTCGCGGCCCTGCTCGGCCTGTTGCATGGCGATGGCGCGCCGGGGAGCTGGCAGGGCGGCGCACCGATCAGCCCCGCGCAGATCACCGCGATCGTCGCGGCCTCCGGCGTGCGCACCCGCCCGCTGCGGCAGGCGCGCGACTGGGGCTATCAGCGCCTGTCCGCCGGCGCGACGGTCATCCAGCTCGATGCCGCGCCGCCACCGGTCGCGCGGCTTGGCCGCAATGGCTGCGCCTCGACCAGCGCGCTGGAGCTGAGCGACGGGCCGGTGCGCGTCATCGTCAATTGCGGCGGCGCGGCGCTGGCCGGCGCGGACTTGCCGGCCGATCTGACGCAGGCCCTGCGCTCCACCGCCGCGCATAGCACGCTGGTGCTCGATGACAGCAACTCCACCGCCGTGCTGGCCGATGGCTCGCTCGGCAAGGGCGTGAGCGAAATCGCGCTGGAGCGGCAGGAGGTGGATCAGGGCAGCCGCCTTGACGTCACCCATGATGGCTATGTGCGCCGCCTCGGCTTCCTGCATCGCCGCCTCCTCATGCTCAGCCATGACGGGCGCGAGCTGCGCGGCGAGGATGTGCTGCTGCCGGCGCAGCGGCGGCGGCGCGCGCAGGCCTGCCCGCTCGCGCTGCGCTTCCACCTCGGCCGCGATGTCGAGCCGACGCTGACCGCCGACCGGCAAGGCGCGCTGCTGCGCCTGCCCAATGGCGCGCTGTGGCAGTTCCGTGTCGGCATGGGCGAGATCAGCGTCGAAGACAGTCTCTGGGTGGATGGCGAAGGCCGCCCCCACCCGACGCAGCAACTTGTGGTCAATGGCGCCGCGGAGGCGGCCGGCACCAGTGTCGGCTGGCTGCTCAAGAAATCCGGTTAAAGCGTTTTCAAAGCGGATGGTCTCATCTCCTGCCCCGGAAAACGCGGTCGAACAAGGATCTGGTGCATCTGATCTGATGCAATCGGATCGGAATATGCTCTAGAATAGAAGGATATCCCCATGAAGGACGTAGCAATCAAACGGGCACTGCTGTCAGTGTCCGACAAGGCCGGGCTGGCGGAACTGGGCGCCGTGCTCGCCCGCCACGACGTGGAGCTGGTCTCCACCGGCGGCACCGCCAAGGCGCTGCGCGACGCGGGCCTGACGGTGCGCGACATTTCCGACCTCACCGGCTTCCCCGAGATGATGGACGGCCGCGTCAAGACGCTGCACCCCAAGGTGCATGGCGGGCTGCTCGCGGTGCGCGACAATGACGAGCATGTCGCCTCGATGCGCGAACATGAGATTGGCGCGATCGATCTTGTCGTCGTCAATCTCTATCCCTTCGCCGCCACCGTGGCGCGCGGCGCGGACCGCGACGAGATCATCGAGAATATCGACATTGGCGGCCCCTCCATGGTCCGCTCGGCGGCCAAGAACCACGCCAGCGTGACGATCGTGACGGACACCGCCGACTATGCGCGGCTGATCGAGGAGATGGACAGCAAGGCCGGCGCCACCAGCTACGCCTTCCGCCGCCAGTGCGCCGCCAAGGCCTATGCCGCCACGGCACAATATGATGCGATGATCGCCAATTGGTTCGCCTTTGCCGATCAGGAAGAGCAGTTCCCGGCCAGCCTGTCGGTGCCGCTGCAGCTCGCCAACACGCTGCGCTATGGCGAGAATCCGCACCAGTCCGCCGCGCTCTATCTGCCGGTTGCGTCCGGTGGTCGCGGCATCGGCCAGGCCGTGCAGGTGCAGGGCAAGGAACTGAGCTACAACAACCTCAACGATGCCGACGCCGCGCTCGGCCTCGTTGCCGAATTCCGCGACGGGCCGCCCACCGTGGTCATCGTCAAGCATGCCAATCCCTGCGGCGTGGCCACCGGCGAGACGCTGATCGAGGCCTATAAGAACGCCTTCGAGTGCGACACCGTCTCGGCCTTTGGCGGCATCATCGCCGTCAACCGCCCGCTCGACGGCCCCACGGCCGAAGCGATCAGCGAGATCTTCACCGAGGTCGTCGCCGCGCCGGATGCCGACGACGCGGCCAAGGCGGTGTTCGCCAAGAAGAAGAATCTGCGCCTGCTGCTGACCGGCGACCTGCCCGATCCGGCGCGGCCGGGGCTGGACCTCAAGACCATCGCCGGCGGCGTGCTCGTGCAATCGCGCGACAATGGCCACATCACCCGCGAGGACCTCAAGCTGGTGACCAAGCGCGCACCGAGCGAGCGCGAGCTGGCGGACTGCCTGTTCGCCTGGACGATCGCCAAGCATGTGAAGTCCAACGCCATCGTCTACGCCAAGGATGGCGTGAGCGCCGGCATTGGCGCAGGGCAGATGAACCGGCGGGACAGCGCGCGGATCGCCGCGATCAAGGCGCGCGAAGCGGCCGAGAGCTTCGGCTGGGCGCAGCCGCGCACGATCGGCAGCGCAGTGGCGTCGGACGCCTTCTTCCCCTTCCCCGACGGCCTGCTGGCCGCCGCCGAAGCGGGCGCCACGGCGGTCATCCAGCCGGGCGGCTCGCTCAATGACGACAAGGTGATCGCGGCGGCCGACGAGGCCGGCCTCGCCATGGTCTTCACCGGCATGCGGCACTTCCGCCACTGATCGATCAGGGCAGGCGCGTCCCACGGCGCGCCTGCCGGCGATGGCCTCGTCCCGACATGGCGTCGGGACGGGGCATCGCCGTCATATCTGGCAATATATGGCGTCCGGGTCGGGCCGACCGGTCTCATGCTGACCGGTGACGCCCCCCCCCCGGCTCAAGCCAGACGCAGGCGTGACCGGCCTTGATCGGCGCGGGGCCGTCGCAGCATGCGCCACGGGGCCATCCTAAGCGCCAGGCGGCCTCAGCGCGCGCCGGTGGCCAGTGCGTGGATCATCTCGGCGATCGGCGTCACATCATAGCCCGCCCCGGCCGCCGTGCGGGCAATCTCGTCCGGCGCATCGCCCGCCCGCGCGCGCGCCAGCGCCCAGAGCAGGGTGCTGCGCGTGCCGGAGCGGCAATAGCACAGCGTCTGGCCGTCTTCATTGCCTGCCAGCGCGGCATCCATCGCATCGAGCTGCCAGGGCGCGAAACCGCTATGGCTCACCGGAATCGCGACATAATCCATGCCCGCCGCCCGCGCGGCCGCCTCGATCGCGGCGCCCGGCACCTGATCGGCCGTTTCGCCTTCCGGACGATTATTGACGATGAGAGTGACGCCGTCCGCCTTCGCCTGCGCGACCGTCTCGACATCGATCTGCGGCGCCACCAGAATCGACGGCGTCAGACGCTTGAGCATGAAGTTCACTCCTTCCCGGATCAGGACAAGTCCGATGGCCACATTCCGACGATTCGGACATCATGGGCATCAAAGCGCGCTGATTACCCGGTCCGGCGGGAACGAGGCAAGCGCGCTCACCCGTCCCATCCGGTCACGCCTGACCCAGCGGCTTGTCGAAGATGACATAGCTTTTGTTGATCCGGCTCTCGATGGCGTCGGCGATGGCGTTCATCCCCTGATTGTCATCGAGCACCCAGCCGATCTCGCCGCGGGTGGCGCCATAATGGGCATTGGCGTCACGCCGGATATATTCGATCATCATGAAAGCCAGCTGGCTGGCGATGCGCGAGGATTGCAGCTTCTGCACCACGCCCATCAGCGGCACCCGCATGGTGCGGCAGCGCGGCTTGCGCAGCCACCAGAGCAATTTCGCCCAGCCGAAGGGGAAGAGCGAGCCGTTGAGCGGCTTGAGCGCCTCATTCAGGTCCGGCAGGGTGATCATGAAGGCGACCGGCTCGCCGTCCAGCTCGGCGATGCGGATCAGATCCTCGAACACGATGGGCTTGAGCTGCTTGCCGAAATGCGCGACTTCGCTGTCCGTGATCGGCACGAAGCCCCAGTTCTTGTCCCATGCATCATTGAGAATGCCGAGGATGATCGCCGCGTCGCGATCGAATTTGGACTTGTCCACCTTGCGGATGTTGATGCGCGCATTGCGCTCGCCGGAGGTGACGATGCGCTGGATCAGCGGCGGGAATTGCTGCGTGATATCCAGCTCATAGGTGTTGAGCGTCTTGGCCGGCGTATAGCCCGCCGCCTCGATCCAGCCGCGATAGGCCGGGCGGGTATGGCCCATCATCACCGTGGGCGAATGATCGAACCCCTCGACCAGCAGGCCCGGGTCCTCCCAGATGGAGAGCGAGATCGGCCCGAGCACGCGTGTCATGCCGCGCCCGCGCAGCCAGTCCTCGGCCGCGGCGATGAGCGCGGCGGCGCTGGCGCCATCCTTCGCCTCGAAAAAGCCGAAATTGCCGGTGCCCGGCCCCATGCCCTGCGCCGCCGGCATGCCGAGCGCGAGATGATCGATATGGGCGCTGATCCGCCCGGTGACCTCGTCCCCGCGCCGCGCGAGGAAATATTGATGCTCGGCATGCTCGTGAAACGGGTTCTTGCCCGGCGTCAGCACGGCATGGACCTCGCTCTTGAGCGGGGGCACCCAATGGGGATCATCCGCATAGATCGCCCATGGCAGGTCGACGAACGCCTTGAGATCCGCCTTGCCGGAAACGGGTGCGATCACTAGATCTGCTTGTGCCACCGTGGTGCCCTTGTCCCGCGCCACGAAGGCGCCCGATGATTGAGAGGCGCAGCAGTGCGTATCTCACGGGGGACTTGTCAACCCACAGGCGCGCGATTCCGGGGGATCGGACCGGCGGGTGAAGCAAAATCATATTGCTGCCACGATCTGCACGCATTTGACGGATAGGGCCTGGATCATGACTGCAATGGACAAGACGATCAGCCGCGCCACCCCGCAAGGTTCAGCGCTGGCCACCACGCCGGAAGACAGCGCGATGTTGCGCGCGGCCGTGGGCATGACACGCGACCTCGGCACGGCCAAGGCGGCGATCTACTGGCCGGACCTGCTCGGCTCGGCCGCGCTGGGCTATGCCGGGCTGGTCACGGCCATCATGGCGAGCCAGAACTGGCTGATCGCGCTGGCCGGTCTCGTCGCCGCGCTGGCGCTGTATCGCGCGGCCAGCTTCATCCATGAGCTGACCCATATCCGCAAGGGCGCGCTGCCCGGCTTCCGCCTCGGCTGGAACCTGCTGATCGGCATTCCGCTGCTCATCCCCTCCTTCATGTATGAGGGCGTGCACACCCAGCATCATGCCAAGACGCGCTACGGCACGGCGGATGATCCGGAATATCTGCCGCTCGCGCTGATGAAGCCCTGGTCGCTGCCGCTGTTCCTCGTCGCCGCCCTGCTGGCGCCGGTCGCCCTGCTGGTACGATTCGCGCTGCTGACACCGCTGGGCCTGCTCGTGCCGCCGCTGCGCCGCGCGATCGTCTCGCGCTATTCGGCGCTCGCCATCAACCCGGCCTATCGCCGCCGCCCGCCGGAGGGCGACCTCAAGCGCCAATGGCTGTGGCAGGAGAGCGCTGCGTGCCTGTGGGCCTTCGCGCTGATCGCCAGCCCATGGCTGCTGGGCTGGCGGCCGCTGCTCACCGGCGTCGTGATCTTCGCGGCGGTGGCGGTGATCAACCAGCTGCGCACGCTGGTCGCGCATCTGTGGGAGAATGAGGGCGAAGCGATGACGGTGACCGGCCAGTTTCTCGATTCGGTCAATGTGCCGCCGCCCGCGCCGCTGGCGGGCCTGTGGGCGCCCGTCGGCCTGCGCTACCATGCGCTGCACCATCTGATGCCGAGCATGCCCTATCACGCGCTGGGCGAGGCGCACCGCCGGCTGGCCGCGCAACTGGGCGCCGACTCGACCTATCAGCGCGCCAACCATGCCGGCATGCTGCCGCTGGTCGCGCGGATCGCCCGCAGCACGATGCACGCGCGATAACGCCGGCGCCGATTATTCCTCGGTGGTGATGAGCACCGTCTCGCCGACCAGCAGAAATAGCAGGAACGGCGCCCATGCGGCGAGGAGCGGCGGATACACGCCCAGATTGCCCATCGACAGGGCGAAGTTATCCGCCACGAAATAGGCGAAGCCGAGCGCCATGCCGATGACCGCGCGCACGAACAGCTTGCCCGACCGCGCAATGCCGAATGCGGCGACGGAGCCGAGCAGCGGCATCAGCAAGGCGGCGAGCGGCCCGGATATCTTGTGCCAGAGCGAGCCTTCCAGCGAGGCGACCGGGCGGCCGGATTCACGCAAGGTGTCGATCGCTTCGCCCAACTCGACAAAGGACAGGCCATCGGGGTCGACCGAGGACAAAGTGAACTGATCCGGCGTGATATCCTTGCCGACCGTCACAGCCGCGACCGCCCGGCTGGAGCCGCGCACCACGTCGAAGACCTTGGCATTCTCCAGCCGCCAGCCATCGGCGGTGCGATAACCCTGCCTGGCCGTGATGATCTGCACCAGCTTGTCGCCATGCCGGTCATAAAGATCGATATCATGCAGCCGCACATTCGCGCCGGTGCCGGTGATCGTGGCGGCACGGATCAGATCCTCGCCATCGCGCACCCAGATGTTGGACTTGATCCCGCGATCCTGGGGAATCGGCCCGAAGCCGGCATCCTGCCACGCCGTGAGGGTCGCCGTCGACCGCGCCACCACGCGCTCGTTGAAGACGAAGCTGAACGCCGCCACCGCGAGACTGGCGAGCATCAGCGGCGCGAGGATCTGGTGCGCGGAGAGCCCCCCCGCCTTCATCGAGACCACCTCGCTATTGGCGTTGAGCGTGGTCAGCATCACCAGCGTGCCGAGCAGCACCGAAAAGGGCAGGAAGCGCGCGATGATCTGCGGCGTGCGCAGGCTGACATAGCGCCACAATTCGCCATCGCCATTGCCGGGATAGGCCAGCACATTGCCCGCCTCGCTCAGCAGATCGAGCATCTGCAGCACCAGCACGAGCATGGCGAGCATCGCGAAACAGCGCAACAGGAAGGTCTTGCCCAGATAGAGCGCCAGCGTGCGGGACGGGAAAAAGTTGAGCGACATCGCTTGTCAGCCGGCCTCCGCCTTATGGTGGCGCCGCTGCGTCGCCCATTTGAACAGCCGGGTCACACCGCTCAGCATCCGGGCGAACTGGCGCTCCAGCGCGCCGATGGGCTGGCCACCGGGGACATAGGCGGTCTGATAATACATCCAGCCGATCAGCGCGGCGACCAGCACGAAGGGGCCCCATAGCGCCAGAAACGGATCGATCCGCCCAAGCGACCCGACCGATTCGGCATATTGGTTGATCTTGTGATAGGTCACGATGAACACGATCGAAAGAAACACCCCCAGCGCGGAGGTCGATCGCTTCGGCGGAATCGCGAACGCAATCGCCGCCAGCGGCAGCAGGAACATCATCGCCACCTCGACCACGCGGAAGTTGAAGTTGGACCAGGCCTTGGCGCGGGCGAGCGGCGCGGTTTCCGGCGCCAGCCCGGCCTTGAACAGCTCGGGCAGGCTCAGCTCCACATCGCCATCACCGCGGTTGCGGAAATTCTCGATCCTGGGCAGGTCGATCGGCAGATCATGGCTGGAGAAGGAGAGGATCCGGGGAGTCTCGAAGCTCGGCGCATCCTGCACCAGCACGCCATCGGAGAGGCGCAGGATGATCGTATCCGGGTCATCCGTCGCCAGGAACTGGCCGCGCGAGGCGGTCACCGCCAGCGAGCGGCCGCCCTTGCTCTGCATCCGCACGAAAATGCCGGAGAGGCGACGGCCTTCATCGGCGCTCTGCTCGATGCGGACGGTGAAGTCATTGCTCAGATTGTTGAACTCGCCGACCTTGATCGAGGCACCCAGCGCCCCGGAGCGCAGCTCGAAGCGCAGCCGCTCATAGGCATATTTGCTGTGCGGCTGGACAAAGCCCACAATCGCCAGATTGAGCGCCGCCAGCGCGAAGGCGAACATGTAAGGCACTCGCAGCAGCCGGGTGTAGGACAGGCCGACGCCGCGCAGAATATCCAGTTCCGAGGAGAGCGCGAGGCGACGAAACGCCAGCAATATGCCCAGCATCAGGCCGATCGGAATGCCCAGCCCCAGATATTCCGGCAACAGATTGGCCAGCATCCGCCACACGACGCTGACCGGCCCGCCCTCGGTCGCGACGAAGACGAACAGCCGCTGCATCCGGTCCAGCACCAATAGCATGGCGGCAATGACCAGGCTGGCCAGCAGCGGCACCGCGATGAGCCGCGCCATATATCGGTCCAGGGCGGTGAACATGGCCTGTTGCGCGCGCTTCCTTTGTGCGGTTCGGCTCGTGGACGGCCCGTGCCGGCAGCGTGCCCCGGTCGAGCGACCGCTCCCGCCGTGGTGAATGCTCAGTCCGTAGGGCGGTTGCGCAAGCCCCGCAACCTTTGAAATGGTGCGAGGCCCGCAGGACCAGGCCGAGTCGGCGCGGCCATGCGGCAGGGCTCAGCCGAGGGCGGTGGGCGCACGCGGCCAGGCCATCGCCCGATCGATCGTCGCGGCGAGCTGCGCAACCGTGAACGGCTTGCGCAACAACGGATAGCGCCCGAGCTGGCGCGCCGTCTCCTTGTCCCCCGCAAAGCCGGTGACGAACACGACCGGCACATGCGCGATCCTCTCCCCGAGGGCGGCGATCATTTCCGGACCGGACATGTCCGGCATCAGCACGTCGGAGAGGATCAGGCCGATATCGGGATGGGCCGCCAGCAGGCCGGCGGCCTTGGCCGGATGATCGCAGGCAATGGCATCATGGCCCAGCGCCGCCAGCGCCCCCAGCGTCGCGCGCAGCACCCGCGCATCATCCTCGACCACCAGGATGTGCATCGGCGCCGCACTGACCAGGCGCTCCTCCGGCGCCTCCTGCGGGGCCGCCCCGGCCGCCTGCGCCGGCGTGATGCGCGGCAACAGCAACCGGACGCTGGTGCCCTCGCCCGGCGCCGAGCGAATATCCACCGCGCCCTGGCACTGGTTCACGAAGCCGAAAATCTGGCTGAGCCCGAGCCCGGTGCCCTTGCCGATCGCCTTGGTCGTGAAAAAGGGCTCGAACACCCGCTCCAGCACGGCCGGGGTCATGCCGCTGCCGGTATCGGTGACGGTGAGGCTCACATGATCGCCGGCCGCGCAGTGGCCGATCTCGTTTTCGCGCAGGGTCAGCCGCCGCGTCGCGATGGTGAGCGTGCCGCGTCCGTCCATGGCGTCGCGCGCATTGATCGCCATGTTGATGAGCGCGCTTTCCAGCTGGGTGCGGTCCGCCCAGATGGCCCAGTCACCGGCATCGAGGTCCAGCTCCACCTTGATGCCGGAACCGATCGCGCGGGCGACCAGCTCCTCCATATGAATGATCAGCGCGTCGGGATCGAGCCGGTCCGGTTGCAGCGGTTCGGACCGGGCGAAGGCGAGCAACCGCTCGATCAGCGCGGCGGCATGGTTGGCCCCCTCGATGGCGCTATCCAGATGCGCCGCGGCGCGCACCGGGTCCTTGCCGATCTGCCGGCGCGCAACGTCGATCCCGCCCACGACCACGGCCAGCATATTGTTGAAATCATGTGCGATGCCGCCGGTCAGCTTGCCGAGTGCTTCCATCTTCTGGAGGTGGCGCAGGCTCTGCTCGGCATGGCTGCGCTCCTCCATCTCATGCTGGAGCCGGGCATTGGCCTCGCGCAATTGCTCGGTGCGCTGCTCCACCGCGACTTCCAGATCATCGACCCGGGCGGCCTCGACCTGCGCCAGCCGACGCGCGAGGATGCGCTCGTTGCGAGCGCCATGGGCCAGCCAGAGCGCCGCCAGCACCGCCGTCAGCAGGCCGAGGCCGACAATCCCGTAACTGTCGTTCAGCTGGTCGATCCGCGAATCGGAGCGATCCACCTGCGCGTCATGGCGCCGCCGCTCACGCTCCTGCTGCGCCACCACGGTCTTCAACTCATCGGCAATGGCGCGAACGGACGCCTCCTTGCGCGTCGCCTCAAGCTGGCCGAGCGCGCCCAGCGCCTGATTGTAACGGACCCGCAGCGCAATCTCGGTGAGTGTCGCGCCGCGCTCGGTCATCGCTGTGCGCAGCCGCGCGACGGGCCCGGCCTGATCGGCGCTGTTCCGCGTGGAGCGCTCCAGCGCGGTCAGCTCGCGCTGCGCGGTGGCCCATTCATCCTGAAACTGTCGGCCGACCGCGGCGTCATGACTCACCACATAGCGGGCAAGCAGCGCCTCGGCATTACCCACCTTGGCTTCCACCGTCTTGGCTTGCAGCATCACCACATAGCTGTGGCGCTGGAGCGCGACCGCACGCTCGCGCAGGGTGGAGGCATGATTGGCAAGGTAGATCAGCAGACCCAGCGCCAGCGCGAAGACAACCGCGAGGGCGAACGGCGCCGACCGCCGCCAGAGCGGCGTCTCGTCTGCGATCCCGTCGAGGTCGTCGGCGTGGTCTGCCATGTCGGCGGACAGGTCTAGACGATGGGACCGGCGCTGGAAACTCTCTTCCTACAGCGCCCGTCCCGTCTCCGCCCGCCTCTCAGCCGGCAATCGCGCCGGTGCTCCGCCCTGCCTTGGCGAACATCTCCAGAATCTGGCCGACCTGTTCGCTCGAATGCTCGGCGCAGAGCGAGCAGCGCAGCAGGAAGGTGCCGGCCGGGGTCGCCGGCGGCCGCGCCATGTTCACATAGAGGCCAAGCTCCAGCAGCGCCTGCCACATCGCCACCGCCTGCGTCTGGTCGGTGAGGATGACCGCGATGATCGCCGATTCCGGCGCCTTGGTGCCCAGCGTGAAGCCGAGCGCGGTCAGGCCATTGTGCAGCCGCTTGCTGTTCTCCCACAGATGCGCGCGCTTCTCGCTGGCGTGCATCAGCTTGCGGATCGAGGCGGCGGCCGTCGCCACCACGCTGGGCGGCAGCGAGGCGGTGAACACATAGGGCCGGCAGACGAGGCGCATCACCTCGAATTTGGGGTGGTTGGAGACGCAGAAGCCGCCGACCGTGCCGACCGACTTGGAGAAGGTGCCGACGACGAAATCAACCTCATCCTCGACGCCCTGCTCCTCATAGACGCCGCGGCCATGGGCCCCGAAAAAGCCCATGCCATGCGCCTCGTCGACGAGGATCATGCAATTGGGATGCTTGCGCACGGCTGCGACCATGGCCGGCAGCGGGGCGATATCGCCGAGCATCGAATAGACACCTTCCAGCACCACCAGCTTCTGCGCCTCCGCGGGCAGACGGCCCAGACGCTTGTCGAGATCCTCCACGCTATTGTGGCGGAAGCGGACAATCTCGGCATTGCCGAGCGCGCAGCCATCATAGATGGAGGCATGGCTGTCGGCATCGAGGATGACATAGTCGCCCTTGCCCGCCAGCGTGGAAATCATGCCGAGATTGGCCTGATAGCCGGTCGAGAAGACCATGGCGCTCCTGGTGCCGTAAAAATCCTTGAGCGCGTCCTCGACTTCCTTGTGGCCCTGATAGGTGCCGTTGAGCACGCGGCTGCCGGTGGTGCCGGCGCCGAAATTGTCGAGCGCGTCCTTGCCGGCCTGCACCACGTCGGGATCGAAGGTCATGCCCATATAATTATAGGTGCCAAGGAGGATCGTCTCCTTGCCCTTGATGACGGCGAGGGTGGGCGATTTCACCTCGTCCATCACGATCGCGAAGGGATCGCGCACGCCGGTGGCGAGCAGCGCCTCGCGCTCGGCGATCAGCGGGTCGAATTTCGAGAACAGGTCCGTCTCGGCGGCGACCGCGCGCATCGTCGTGCTTTCAATCATGTCCGCCATCGCCTCAGCCCTCCCCGCGCAGCTTGATGACCGCATCGACCAGCTGGCCGACCGTCTCGATTTCCGCCTGCATGTTCATGGTGATGATGATGTCGAACTCATCCTCCACCGCCGCGACGAAATCCATCACGGTCAGGCTGTCCCATTCAAGGTCGCCGGCAAAGGTGGTGCCATCCGCAAGGGCGACGCCCTTCTTGTTGAACGGCGCGATCTGCGCGGCCACCTGCGCGAAAACGTCCTGACGATCCGACATGCTCTGTTTCTTTCCGGGTTTCTGGGGTCATCAGCGAAATGCCCCGTTCGCCCGGCCTATGGCAAGCGAATAAGGCGGGATTCAGGCATGATTGGACACGGCGCTCCACAGAGGCGCGCGACATGGCGCAAAGCAGCCACCGCCGGCCGCGCTGGAACCGGCAGGCCGCCTGGATGGTTCTCTTCCTGTGGAAGGAGGACAATGGATGAAAATATCATGGAGAATGACCGCGCTGGGCAGTGCATGCCTGCTGGCGGTCCCGGCGCTGGCTGACCGCCCGCCCGATGCCGAAGAACGCACCGCCATCGAGACGGTGCTGAAAGCCAATGGTTTCGTCTCATGGGACGAAATCGAGCTGGACGACGGCTATTGGGAAATCGACGACGCCCGCACGGCAAACCCGAGCGAGGGCAAATACGACCTGAAAATTGACCCTAAAAGCATGAAGATCGTCAAACGGAAACGCGACGACTAGGGCCGTCGCGACGATGCCGCGCTCAGCCGCGTAGCGCCCCCCTGGCGCGATAGGCCATGGCGGTGGCGGCAAGCCCCTCATCGGTGTCGATCGCCGGGGTCCAGAGCTGCGCCGGGGGCTTGAGCGCGGGGTTGGAGACCCAGTCCTCATGGCAGAAATAGGCAGCGCGGTCCGGGGTCAGCCGGGCCTTGTCGCCGCGCAGGCGCCGGTCGAGGCGCGCGCCGAGACGCACCAGCGGCGCGGGCATGGCGATGCCGCGCACCTTGCGCCGCCCGACCGCGCGGCCGATCGCCCTGGCGAACTCGCCATGGCTCCAGCCGGTGGGGCGGCCATCATCAACCTCATAAAGGCTGCCCTGCGTACCGCGCGCCTCCGGATCGGCGAGGCGCACGAGCAGGGTCGCGAGATCATCGACATGGATGACCGAGAGGCGGCCGCCCGGCGGCAGCAGCATGAAGCCGCGCGCCGCCATCTGGAACAGCTCCAGCAGCTCCGCGTCGCCGGGGCCGTAAATGGCGGGCGGGCGCACCATCGTCCAGTCCAGGCCGCTGGTATTGACGAACCGCTCCGCCTGCGCCTTGGACCAGCCATAATCCGAGAGGTCCGGCTCGCGCGCCGCCAATGACGAGACATGGACGAGGCGGCGCGTCTCGCTGAGCAGCATCGCCTCGGTCAGCGCGGCGGTGCCGGTGGCGTTGCCGGCCTCGAAGGCGGCGCGGTCCGGTGCGTTCACCACACCGGCAATGTGGATCACCGCATCGCTGCCGCGCACCAGCTGATCGAGCGCGCGGCTATTCTCCAGCGATCCGGCGATCCATTCGATGCCCTCGCGCTCGGGCTGCGGCCGGCGGGCGAGCGCGCGCACGCGGTGCCCGGCGGCCAGCGCCTGATCCAGCACCGCCTTGCCGACAAAGCCGGTGCCGCCGGTGATGGCGAGCAGGCTCATAGCAGCACCATATGATCGCGGTGGACGAGCGCGGCGCGCGGACTGCCGCCGAGCAGCCGGGCGACCTCATCGCTGCGCTTGCCGACGATCCGCTCGGCGTCGCCGCTGTCATATTGGGCCAGGCCGCGCGCGATGGCGGCGCCGTCCGGCCCGATAATGTCGATCACATCGCCGCGCGCGTAGCGGCCATGGCTCGCGGTGGTGCCGGCGGGCAGCAGGCTGCGGCCCTGCCTGAGCGCATGGGCGGCGCCGGCATCGACATTCAGCTTGCCCTTGACCGTGAGGCGGCCGGCGAGCCAGTCCTTGCGCGCGCCGCGCCGGGCCGAGGCGCGGAACAAAGTGCCGCGCCCGCTTTCCAGCCAATGGCCAAGCGGCGCATCCACCCGCCCCGAGATGATCGCGAGATGCGTGCCCGCGCCGGTGGCGATGCGCGCGGCCTCCAGCTTGGAGATCATCCCGCCCGAGCCCATGCCGGAGGCGGAATTGCCATCCGCCATCGCCAGAATATCGGCATCGATCCGCTCGACCACCGGGATCAGCACCGCGTCCGGGTTGCTGTGGGGATTGGCGGTATAGAGGCCGTCAATATCGGAGAGCAGCGCCACCGCATCCGCCCGCGCCGCCTGCCCGATGCGCGCGGCGAGCCGGTCATTGTCGCCAAAGCGGATTTCCTCGGTCGCCACGCTGTCATTCTCGTTCACCACCGGCACCGCGCCAAGGCTGATCAGCCGATCCAGCGTGGCCGCGGCGTTGAGATAGCGGCGGCGATCCTCCAGATCGCCCAGAGTGACGAGCATCTGCGCGGCGGTGATGCCATGGCCGGCGAGCAGATCCGCCCACACCCGGCACAGCGCGATCTGGCCGACGGCGGCGGCGGCCTGCGCATCCTCCAGCGTCGCCCGGCCGCCTTTGGCCAGGCCGAGGCGGCGCGCGCCAAGCGCGACGGCGCCGGAGGAGACGATGACGATCTGCTGCCCCGCCGCGCGGCGCTCGGCCATCTCCGTCACGAGGCTCTCCAGCCACGCGCGACGGACGCCGCCATCCGGCGCGACAAGCAAGGCCGATCCGACCTTGATCACGAGGCGGCGGCACTGGGCAGGAGCAAAACCGATCATATCTTCGCCCTACAGGTCACACGGCCCGACGAAAAGAGACTCGGTTCGGCCCGGTGACGATTTGACGATAGCCGCTAGCTCGCCAGCAAGCGATTGCAAGCCCCGGCCGGCTTTTGCGCCCTGCCGGACGCCGGCGCCCGTTGCGCGCGCCGGGGAGGCCCCGCCCGCCCGGTTACAAAGCGCTCAGATGGGCGACCAGGGCTCGTCCGCCTCGGCGGCACCGGCAGCGCCCGCCGCGTCACCGGCGCCCTGCGCCCGGTCGGTGAGCGGCAGCACGGCGTCGAGCAGCGTCTCCACGCCTTCGCCCGTGGCGCCCGAGAGGATGAACGGCCGACCTGCCCCAGCCGCTTCAAACTGCGCGGCGATATCCGCCATCAGCTCCGGGCCGAGCAGATCGCCCTTGTTGAGCACGAGCAACTGCGCCTTGTCGGTCAGCCCGCCGCCATAGGCTTCCAGCTCATCCTGCACGATGCGCCAGGCCTCGATCGGATCATCCCCGGTCGCATCGACAAGGTGGATCAGCGCGCGGCAACGCTCGATATGGCCGAGAAACCGGTCACCAATGCCCGCGCCCTCCGCCGCGCCCTCGATTAGCCCGGGAATATCGGCGAGCACGAACTCGCTGCCCTTGTAGAGCACCACGCCGAGCTGCGGCTGGGTGGTGGTGAAGGGATAGTCGCCCACCTTGGCGCGGGTGTTGGTCACCTGATTGATGAAGGTCGACTTGCCGGCATTGGGCAGGCCGACAAGGCCGACATCGGCCAGCAGCTTGAGGCGCAGCCAGACATACATCTCATCGCCCGGCCAGCCCGTGCCATGCTGGCGCGGCGCGCGGTTGGTGGAGCTTTTATAGCTGGCATTGCCGCGCCCGCCATCGCCGCCGCGCAGAAACACCTTGCGCTCGCCCACCGCCGTGAAATCGGCCAGCAGCGTGCGCTCCTCGTCATCGGCGAGGACCTGCGTGCCGACCGGCACCTTGATGACGAGATCATCGCCCCCCGCGCCGATGCGGTTGGTGCCCGCGCCCGGAATGCCGCGCTGCGCCTTGAAATGCTGGGTATAGCGGAAATCGATGAGCGTGTTGAGGCCGGCGACACATTCGAAGATGATATCGCCGCCCTTGCCGCCATTGCCGCCATCCGGGCCGCCATATTGAATGAACTTCTCGCGGCGGAAGCTGACAGCTCCCGGCCCGCCCGCGCCAGAGCGGATGAAAATCTTGGCCTGATCGAGGAAATGCATGGCGGGCTCATAGGCATTTTCGCGGGAAAGGGGAAGCCATCCGGCTCGATGGCGCGCGGGGAAAGCGGCGGCGCGGCCGGGCGGCGCCCCGGTTTCCATGGCCCTGCCCCCATGCTAGGCCCCCACCATTGACCGGACGGGACAGTGACCGCCAGCAAGAGAAGGAGCAGCCGGTGTGACAGTGGTAGCGGCGCGGCGATATCGGGACGGCGTGGCCATCGAGGATCTGGCGCTACCCTGCGCGCGCACCGCGCCGGTGCCGGGCGAGTTCGTCTGGATCGGCCTGTTCGAGCCGGACGAGGCGGAACTGGCGGAAATCGGCGCCGGTTTCGGCCTGCACCCGCTGGCGCTGGAGGATGCCGCCCGCCCCGGCCAGCTCCCCAAGGTGGAGCAATATGGCGATCAGCTCTTCCTCGTCCTGCGCACCGCGCAACTGGAGGGCGGACATATCGTCTATGGCGAGACGTCGATCTTCCTCGGCCCCGGCTTCATCGTCACGGTGCGGCAGGGCTCGCCGCGCGCGCATAATGAGCTGCGCGCCCGGCTGGAGAGCACGCGTGACGCCATGATCCACGGCCCGGATTATGTGCTTCACTCGATCATGGACTTCATTGTCGATGGTTATTTCCCCATCGTCGAGACGCTGGAGGAGCAGGCGCTGGGCGCGGAGGCGCAGGCGGGCGACCGGTTTCTCGATCCGGCGACGATTCGCCACATCTTCTCCATCCGCCGCGACGTGGTGCGCTTCCAGCGGATCATGGGCGTGATGAGCGATGCCGTCAGCCGGATCGTCCATCACCCGCTGCCGAATATCGACACGGACATGATCCCCTATTTTCGCGATGTGCAGGACCATGTCCGCCGCGCCGAATATCGCCTGACCGGCCTGCGCGAGATCCTCACCTCCGTCGCCGAGACGAGCAGCCTGCTGGAACAGCGCCGGCAGGGCGACATCACCCGGCAGCTTGCCGCCTGGGCCGCCATCCTCGCCGTGCCGACCGCCGTGGCCGGCATTTACGGCATGAACTTCCGCTTCATGCCCGAGCTGGACTGGAAATATGGCTATTTCACCATTCTCGGGGTGATGGCCTCGGTCTGTGGCACCCTCTACTGGCGCTTCCGGCGCTCGGGCTGGCTGTAGCATGCGAGCGGGGCGGGGATCGCTCCCCGCCCCTCAGGCCGCCAGCGGCGCTGTGTCCGCGTAAAGCTCTACCGCCGGATCATCTCGCATGGCGTCCTCCCCGGCATCCTCGTAAAACTGGCACAGGTCCGCGCGGCCACGCCCCTGACTGAAACACAGCCGCGGCTGCCCAACCGGCCGGAAGCCGACCTTGCGCATCACCCGGCCGGACGCCGGGTTGTCGACGAAATGGCCGCACGTCACGCGCTTGATCCCGGTCGCGCGGGCAATCCGCATCACGGCGGCGGCCGCCTCCGTGGCGAAGCCGAGGCCCCAATAAGGCCGCGCGATCCAGTAGCCCAGCTCCACCTCGCCCGAAGCGGACGGGCTGATGCCGCAATGGCCGACCAGATGCGGCCGGCCGGCCGTGCGCTTGAAGATCAGCAGCGACGGGTGCAGCGGGTCCGGCTCGCGGGCGAGGAAATCGCGGGCATCCTCCAGCGCATAGGGCCACGGCGCGGTGGCCAGATTGCGCACGATCGCCTCGTCCGCAATGGCGGCGTGCAATCCGGGGGCATCCTCGGCCCAGCCGGGCCGCAGCAGCAATCTGGGTGTACGGGCAAACATCTCTTGTCCCTCCTTCCGGCGTGGCTCCTGCCGCGCTTTGGTGACGATCTCGCGACAGGCCTGCGATTCCGGTAGCCAGATGGGCCCAAAACGGAGCGCGGCGGGTCGGGTTGCCAAGGGAGACAAAGAAAAAGGGAGAGGGGGCGACCCCTTCTCCCTTGCATCTGGTGATCGGATCAACCGCTCACCGAAGGGACCGCCCCAAGGACGATCCCATGAACCGTCCGCTTATTCAGCAGCTTCCGCCATCATGTCCACGGACACATATTTGCGGCCAAGCTTGCCCTCGTGAAATGCCACGCGGCCTTCCGCGAGCGCAAAAAGCGTGTGATCGCGACCGATGCCGACGTTACGGCCCGGGTAAAACTTCGTCCCGCGCTGACGCACGAGAATATTGCCGCCGATCACGCTCTGACCGCCGAACTTCTTCACGCCAAGGCGCTTCGACTCAGAATCGCGACCGTTGCGCGACGAACCGCCAGCTTTTTTATG